>Ga0335078_10000554_pt1 | contig 57337 bp, 41 predicted proteins | sample Lox_Sample_32_FD_206711 | JGI IMG/M metagenome (GOLD analysis project Ga0335078, IMG submission 206711) | Soil microbial communities from Loxahatchee National Wildlife Refuge, Florida, United States - Lox_Sample_3.2 | ecosystem: Environmental > Terrestrial > Soil > Wetlands | place: USA... | reverse complement strand
AAGCCCACGACAAAGTCGGGGGAGCTTCACTTCTCAATTGTCAATTTTCACTGAAATGCGTCAACCGGAAAGGAATTACATATGGAACAGGCGCTGGAGAATCTCATAAAGGACATAAACAGCAAACAAAAGACGCTTTATATCCTGTGCGGCATGCCGTATTCGGGCAAGACATATATTGCTGAAAAGATTCTCAGGTATACCCAGTGCAAATATATAAGCATCGATGAAATTTTTGCGGCACACGGGTATGACTGGAGCCGGAACAAGCTGCCTGATGAGGCAGCTTGGAAAGGCATTTTTGGCATCGCGTCATCCAGGACAAGGATGGCTTTGGAAGATTCTCTGAATGTCCTGTACGATTCCACAAACCATACCCGGCAAAGCAGGGATGACCTGCGCAAAATAGCCGGAGAGTCCGGCGCAGACGCGGCTGTTATTTATGTCGATGCGCCTGTGCCGAAGGTATATGAAAGGTGGGAGGAAAACAGATCCGGCAAGACCCGCCCGGTAATAGACAAGGAACTCCTGGACACGACCATCAGGGCCTTTGAGCCTCCGGGGAAAGATGAAAAAGTCATAATAATTAAAAACCAGTAAATCTGCGTCTCCTGCCTAACAAATAGAAACACGTCAGTTTAAAGTGGAACTCCACTGTTACACAAACCTGTATAATATGGAATAATCTCACCGGAAATGAAAAGATATAAAATAAAACTAAAACTAATTTAAAAATGGAGGCGCAAAATGAAGAAGGTAATTATTATGGTCCTGGCAGCGGTTTTGACGGTAAGCATGTTTTCGACATGCAGCAAGAAAAGTTCAAGCCCGTCATCCCCGGGCACAGTTCCGACTGTGGATACGACACCATCAGGGACAATATGGGCCGAGGCCACCGGCTCGGCAGGATTTGGCGCGAGGGCTTATCCGGGCGGCCTTGTATATAATAATATGATGTGGGTGATAGGCGGGTTGAGCAATGCCGGCTACCAGCACGATGTCTGGAGCTCAAGCGACGGAGCGTCATGGACTGAGGTAACAGCAGCGGCCGCTTTCGGCATCAGGAACCAGTTTGGAACCCTTGTGTATAATAATATGATGTGGGTGATAGCCGGAGGCGCAGGCGGCACATATTACAGCGACGTATGGAGTTCAGGTGACGGGAACTCATGGACACAGGCGACAGGCGCAGCCGCTTTCCTGAACAGAATGGATTTCGGGAGCGTTGTATATAACAACCAGATGTGGGTGATAGGCGGATACAACGGCGGCTCGGAAATGAAAGATGTGTGGTATTCAAGCGACGGCGCAAGCTGGGGATGCACAACAACAGCAGCCGGATTCAGCGCAAGGGAAGGGTTTGGCAGCCTTGCATATAACAACAAGATGTGGGTAATAGGCGGATGGGTCGGCGGTTCCAGGGTAAACGACGTGTGGAGTTCAAGCGACGGGACATCATGGACGGAGGTGACATCCACAGCCGCGTTCGACGCCAGGAATTATTTCGGATGTTTTATATATAATAATCAGATGTGGGTTGCAGGCGGAAATGACGGCAATGTTGTACAAAATGACGTCTGGAGCTCGGGAGATGGAAAGACATGGACAAAGGCACCGGTCACTGGCAGCGGATTCACAGCCAGGGAAGGGCCTGCAAGCCTTGCATATAACAGTAAGATGTGGGTGATGACGGGTAATGGCACCAGCGGCTATCTAAGCGATGTATGGTGGTCGCAGTAAAAGGCGGAGGGTTGGAAGGATGGAGGAATGTTGCCGCCGAGTATGAAGCAATCCGGATGTACATGCAGCCGGCGGAATCAATAAACAACAAGCTGGCCCAGGAAGTCCTGAAAGACACAGCAAACGAAGAGCGCGTACATGCCGGGGAATTCCTGAGGCTTTTAAAACAGCTTGCGCCGGATGAAGAAAAGTTTTATGCCGAAGGCGCAGCGGAAGTAGAAGAAGAAATAGAAAAAATGTCAAAAAAGAAATAGAATCGGCAGGTTGTTTTAAGATGTATAAATAAAGGGGAACCTGTGCTTGGAATATGCCGAAAATATCCATAAAAACTTGACATAATACTACTTAAATGCTAGTATTAAAGAAGAATCAGCAAGTGAAAACAATTAAAAAGGAGGAAATTATGAAAAAGATCTTGTTTGTTGTTTTAGTGTTTTGTGTTATCGCCTTGATCGGTATTTGCGGATGCAGCAAAGCAAGCAGCCCGACATCATCAGCTCCGGCTGCTACAAACACGCCGACCATTAATATCCCGGCAACCCAGACGGCTATAGCAGGCCTGCCTTCTGCCACGCAGACCTATATTGCCCAGCAGACTATGACGGCCGCTGTCACTGCCACATACCAGGCTCAGCAGACCCTGACAGCAGCAGCAACGGCAACATCGCAGGCACAGGCGACAGCGACTGCCCAGGCTCAGGCGACAGCTACTGCCGGTGCCGGTGCAGGTATAGGCACCATATCAGGAACGATTACGCTTCCTGCTTCATTAAGCGGGGAATATCTGCAGATTCTCGCGTTTACCGGCAGCAGTATTCTTGCTGTTGCAAACGGTAATGGACCCCAGGAGGAGATTCAGTTAGGGTCAGCCACTTCAATACCTTATTCGATTACCGTCACTGCCGGCGCATCATATTTTGTCCTTGCGGCAACAACGGCTAATTCCAACGGCGGACCTCCTTCAGTTGGGGATGATGTAGGCATATACGGCGGTACATATCCCGCTTCTTTCCCTTCGTCTCCAAATGTGGCAGTCACAAAAAATACCACAACAAGCGGTATAAGTTTTACGATGGGAACTGTAAGCAATACCATCAACGGCACGATTACCCTGCCTGCGTCAGTCACTTCAAAGAATTACATTGTAGCTGTTTATTCTTCAGCTCAAAGTTTTGTTGACGGCCAGAATTTCGACAACAACGGGGATATTGGCGATACAAGCGGTACCGTCACCGGCAATACGATTACATATACCATACCGGCCCTGCTTCCCGGGACGCTTTATGTATCCGCCTGGGTCGATAATGACAGCAACGGGCAGATATCTACCGGTGATTATGTGGGCAACTTTTCACTGGGGAATATCACTCCGGCGAATAATTATATAAACGAAAATTTTACGCTGACCACACAGCCATAAGCGCTGAAGCAGCAATACCAAAAGCCCGGGGCATCCAGCTCCGGGCTTTTTCTTTTTAACATTAAAGGCTCCAAATGCCGTTTTTTATCCCCTTTAGTAAAGGGGGTAAGGGGGTTTTATTGGTATTGTCTTCTTCTTGGAAATCCAAAATTCCAAATTGTTAAATTGTTGTACAAGGAGGGGTAGGGGAGGTTTGCTTTTATCCCACTTTAATAAAGGCGCGGGCTTCCAGCCGCCGCAGCCTTTGCTGCTACAGCGGAGGAGGCCGGCCCCTTCTCGCTTTTAAAAAGGGGATCCAAAAAAACATTGAAAAAACACCCCTGATGCAGTAAAATTATCCCAATGAGATATACAAATCAGAGATAATAAAGGGAGGGAAATAAGAATGAAAAAGACAGTCCTGATGTTCATCCTGCTTATGTTTGTTCCATTCTTAATATCCTCAAAATCACTCGAACAGCAGTGGCTCGACTACGCGAACAAATGCTATCAAAATCAGAACTATGATAAAGCAGCATCAGCATACGATGCTGTTTTAAAAATAAATCCAAACAACATACAGGCGCTTACATACGGCGGCTACGCGTATATGTCCCTGAATAATGCGCCCAAGGCTTTGAAATACCTGCAGAAAGCATACTCTCTTACCGGGGACGACAGTTTAAAGGCCCAGATAGACAGCATCAAGGCTACGACAGGCGCACAGGCTGAAACGGCTGAAATAGTTTTACCCACAGACACTGGAGCGGCTTTGGTTGGGCAGGGAATTGCGCCGGCATCGGCGCAAAAAGATTCCCCTTATAAATGGTTCCTTATCGGCGCGGATGTAATTTTTGCCGGAGCATCCCTGATTACATACCTGGATTATAACAACACGGTAAATAATTATAACAGCACATATTCCCAGATAGACAACACGACCGTCGATAATTACAACACGCTTTTAAGTATGAGGAACAGCGCTTTGGGCAAACAGACTACATTCCAGATATTTACCGCGCTGGCATGCGCTTGTGTGGCTGACACCATGGCAGACATGTTTTTTATACATGCGGCTTTTCCGGTATCGGCTGAATATGTTCCCGTGGAAAAATCTGTCGAGCTTTCATACCGGATGGAGTTTTAAATGAAAAAATTTTTGATTTTTGCAACGGCATTATTAGGTATTTTTGCTTTTGTTTCGCAAAGCTGCCGCAATATGAAAATGCCTACAGTACCTGCCACGACTTTTACGGCAACCCCGACTTTATCCGCGGCGCAGGAGACACAGACAGCCATAGCGCAGATCACGCAAACCGCAATAGCCCTGCAAACGGCAGGGCCGTCAGCGCAGGCGACTGCTACAGCAGCGGCACAGCAGACGCAGACAGCCATAACTAAGTTTACGCAGACCGTTACACCGGGTATCGCACAAACCGTGACAATTACCGGGACCAATACGGCAGCGTATACATACACTCAAAGCCCGACACAAACCTTGATAGTTACAGGCACGGCCACTGTAACACCAACGTCAACGCAGATAGTTTATACGGCGGGGGAATATTACAGCGGCAATCATTATACTCCATGCTACTGGATGGGGACGACGAGGACGGACCTGCCTGCACCCGGGCTTGGCGGGGAGGCAACCTCAATAGCAGTATCGGGCGGTATAGTTTATACAGCCGGTTATTACTACGGCACTAATCATGTACCATGCTATTGGACTGGCACGACAGAGACAGACCTGCCTGACAACGGGAATGGCGGAGATGCATTTTCAATAGCAGTATCAGGAGGTACAATATACATAGCGGGTGATTATTTAAACGCCGATAATGATGTGCCATGCTACTGGACAGGCAATGTAATGACAGCCCTGCCTTATGGAGCGAATTCCGGGCAGGCAAATTCAATAGCAGTATCAGGGGGTACAGTATATACAGCTGGTTATTATCTTAACGGCAGTTATGACGCTGCGTGCTATTGGACAGGGACGACAGGGACGGACCTGCCCGGAAATACAAACGGCGCATGGGCACAGTCAATAGCGGTATCGGGGGGAATAGTGTATACGGCGGGTTATTATGATAACGGCAGCTATATGGTTCCATGCTACTGGACAGGCACCACAAGGACAGACCTGCCTGGAAATACAAACGGCGCGTATGCGATGTCAATAACAATATCAGGAGGGACGGTTTATACAGCCGGTTTTTATTATAACGGCAGTTCTTCTATATCATGCTACTGGACGGGTACTGTAAGGACAGACCTGCCTGTCAGCGTGAGCGGTGGGGAGGCAAGGACAATAGCAGTATCGGGAGGGACAGTGTACACAGGTGGCTGGGATGGTTACGGCCCGTGCTACTGGACAGGGATTACACAGACAGAGTTGCCGCAAGATTCATTTGGCGGCAATGTATATGGAATAACCGTCCAGTAAGCATAAGACGGGCAGGCTGGGTGTCAAGGCGTGCTGTACGATACGCGTGATTTTATAATTGAGAATTGACTGCAACAGGAGTTTTAATATGAAAAAATTATTATTTTATTTATTGCTGTTTATAGTGTCTGTTTCTTTTATGTTCCAGAGCTGCAGGAACATAAAAAATCCGACATTGGTTATGCCTACGCAAACACCAGGGCCTTTTTCAGCGCAGGAGACGCAGACAGCCATAGCGCAGATAACGCAAACCGCAATAGCCCTGCAGACGGCAGGGCCGTCAGCGCAGGCGACTGCTACAGCAGCGGCACAGGAGACGCAGACAGCCATAGCGCAGATAACGCAAACCGCAATAGCCCTGCAGACGGCAGGGCCGTCAGCGCAGGCGACTGCTACAGCAGCAGCACAGCAGACGCAGACAGCCATAGCTAAAATTACGCAGACCACGACGCCCGGTTCCGCGCAAACCGCGACAGTCACAGGCAGCGTGACCCAAACCGCGGTTGTGTCAGCCACAGCTACTGCAACGCCCGTTTACACGTCAACGCCGGCTATATATACGGTTGGTTTTTATTCCAACGGCAGCTATGAGGTGCCATGCTACTGGGTGGGAACTGCAAGGACAGACCTGCCCGGGAACACAAACGGCGCACGGGCATTTTCAATAGCAGTATCTGGCGGGACAGTATATACTTCGGGTTACTATAATAACGGAAGTTATGAGGTGCCATGCTATTGGACAGGAACGACAAAGACAGACCTGCCTGACAGTGGAATTGGCGGAGATGCAACTTCAATAACAGTAGCAGGAGGGATAGTATATACTGCGGGCTGGTATTATAACCCCTATTATTTACCATGCTATTGGACAGGTACTGTAAGGACAGACTTCCCGTCAAATACAACCGGCGCGCAGGCATTTTCAATAGCAGTATCAGGAGGGACAGTGTATACGTCCGGCTGGTATAATAACTACCTTGGTTATAATGCACCTTGCTACTGGACAGGGACTGTAATGACAGCCCTGCCATATTATATTCTTGATGGGTATGCAAATTCAATAGCATTATCAGGAGGGGTAGTTTATACGGCTGGTTATTATGATAACGGTAGTTTTATGGCTCCTTGTTATTGGACAGGGACGACAAAGACGGACCTGCCGCTGCCGGCCGGAAACACAAACGGCGCAAGTACGCAGGCTGCAAATTCAATAGCGGTATCAGGAGGCATTGCGTATACAGCAGGTGAATATAGTGACGGTAGCTATTATATCCCATGCTACTGGACAGGGACGACAAGGACAGACTTGCCTGGAAGCACAAATGGCGCGTATGCAAATTCAATAGCAGTTTCAGGAGGGACAGTTTATACAGCAGGCTATGATTATAGCGGAGGCTCTTATGTGCCGTGCTACTGGACAGGCACAACAGAGACCTACCTGCCGTGCGGTAACGGCGGAGCAGCATATCAAATAACTATCCAATAAGGATAGGACGGACAGATAAAGCTTCGGGTTTGACGAACATCCTTAATTGCCACCTTTAACAAAGGGGGATCCAAAAAAACATTGAAAAAACACGTTTTATGCAATAAAATTAATTTCAATATGATATTAAAAGCAGATATAATAAAGATTGGAGGACGGAAGGGATGGAAGATTTGAGAATCAGAGGATAAAATGAAAAAAACAGCGGTTTGGATAATAGCAATAATAGCGGTTTTTGTGCTGATAACCCAGAACTGCAGGAGCTACAAAAATCCCACGAAACCCGCAACATCACAGGCTGTAACTTTTGCAGACCCAAACCTTGAGGCGGCAATCAGGGCGGCCCTTAATAAACCCACGGGCACAATAACGCAGGCAGACATGTCGACAATAACTTACCTGAACATATCCTCGCTCGGAATCACAAACCTCTCCGGACTGCAATACTGTACAAACCTGAAAGTGCTTTACATGTGGAACAATTCAGTGAGCGATTTGTCCCCGCTTGCCGGCCTTACAAACCTGACCGACCTTTACGCCATGGAAAACAGCATCACTTCGGTCGCGCCGCTCGTTAACCTTATAAACTTACGGAACCTGGACCTCGATGACAACAACATAAGCGACATAACAGCGATTAATGCCAACAGCAGCGCGGGCGGCATATGCAACCACAGTTATGATTTCCTCAGCCTTGCGACCGACCCCCTGAACAGCCAGTCGGTTAATGTTTATATCCCTGATATAGAGGCAAGGACAATTGACGCGATAGCAAATACATCGCTGGCTTCATATGTAAATATCAAGATACTTGATTCAACCAACTCTGTTGTTAAAACAATGACAGCCCCGGCGTTCGGAGGGCCATATGCATTGAGTATTCCAGTACCATGTCTTGGCGTGGAAACCGGAATCCCGGTTGACATACCTTACGCGCCGGGATTCCAAATTGCATGGGATGGCACAAATTTATCAAATAATTTAGTACCCACCGGCAATTATATAATACAAATGATAGTCAGGACCCAGACACCGTCAGAGCAGGTGATTTTTGCCGGAACAAACGTTACTATAATAAACGGCAATGTATGCGGCGCCGGAAACACCTGTACTTACGGGAGCTGCAGCATTACTTTCTGAAGACAATCTTCTACCTGAAACTTTAATGCCCTGCTGAGTGTACTTGAAAAAACCGGGAATTTTGGATATAATTAGGATTATAAATAAGCAAATGAAACAGGGAGGTTCGGTAAATGAAAAAAACTCTTTTAATCCTGTCTTCGGTTGTATTTATCCTTTTAATAATCCAAAACTGCAGGCAGTACAGTCAGCCCACCATGCCCGCGACGCAGACGCCTACAATGTCTGCCGCGCAGCAGACAGCCGTTGCGCAAACCACGCAGACCGCGGCATACCTGCAGACTGCGGGCCCGTCCGCGCAGGCAACGGCGACGGCAATAGCCCAGGCAACCCAGACAGCAGTGGCCCAGGCCACACAGACGGCAGTAGCCGCATGGACGCCCACGCCCGCGCCTACTTCAAGCAGCAAGCTTTTTGTTGGCGCGTTTATCGTTGACCAGCTGAATAACAATGCGATTGCCGACGCTACATATTTAGCCGTTTTGGCCATACAGACGACACCTGTGGTTGCAGCCACTGTCAGCGTCACAGGGCCAAACGGGGTGACATTGCTGACAAATATGGGAGGAGGCGAATATATGTACGCTTCAAATTATTTTACGGCAACCAACCCGGATTATCAGGCAGGGGCCACATATACGATTAAAATAAATAATTCAGGGACGCAGTACTCAAGCTCCATATTTGCCCCGGGCGGCTTAACGCTGAGCGCCGACGGGTCCACGCTATCCTGGCCGTATGCGGGGAACTACGGCTTAATAGAAATGGTCTGCGCTTCCGGCGGCCCTTATGTAATGGTCGGACCGGTGCCGAACCCAACCAGCCCGGTTAATATAAACGCGACATCATTATACAGCAGTGTGACCTTCAGCCCGGCAACCTATGATATTGATTCCTACATATATAATATAGATAACGCGCCATTCGACAACAGTGTTGCCGCAGGAAGCTCGGTGACAGCCATTGATATGCATATGATTACTTACACCCACTGAAAAATTATCCGCCTTCGCAGAACACCACGGGCTGTGCCGTGGTGTCCCGGCAAACAAAAAAACAATTGAATTTTCCGCCTTATCCTAATATAATAGCAAAAATACAATTTGAAAACGGAGTTTAGATTATATGGATAAAAATATTGAAAAAATAAGAGAGATTGTTGAATCCTGCGCTGAAGCAAACAAATTATCCGTAAAAAAAATAATACTTTTCGGCTCGAGGGCCAGGAAGGACAACGATAATGAAAGTGATTTTGATATCCTGCTGGTTGTCGGGGAAAACATCGGCACTGTGGACAAAATAAAGCTGTTTAAAGCCATTAACAACACGCTGGCCGCCGAACTCATACCCTCCGATATTATAATTAAATCTGAAAAAGAATTTTCCGTCCTTTCCGGGCAGGCAGGGACAATAACATATGAAGCGGCAAGAGAAGGCGTGGCTATATGAAAGATATTACGGGCAAATGGATTCAAAAAGCAGACGAAGACATGAAAGTTGTGGAGCATGAATTAAAATTGGAGGAAGCCGAATGCGCGAAAGGCGCTGTTTGTTTCCATGCGCAGCAGGCTGCGGAAAAATATTTGAAAGCCTTTCTTGCCGATAAAGGGAAAGCGACAGGCAAAACGCACGATATAGCAGTGCTTTTAAAACTTTGCGCAGAATATGACGCTGCCTTTGATAAAATTGAAGCCGCTGAGTTGAATTTTTATGCCGTGCAGGTACGCTATCCCGACGATTTTGTAGAGCCGGCATTTAAAGAAGCTGAAAACTGCGCTGCTAAAGCGAAAGAAATTATAAATTTGGTAAAAAATAAACTGAAATAATTATTCTGGAATAGAAAGCTAACTAAATGTTGGCGAAATAAATCCCCTGTTTCCCCTTTGTTAAAGGGGATGAATAAAGGAGAGCAAATTTATGCAAAAACTATCCGAGCTTCAGAAAGAAAGGCTTGCTTACAGGCCCCAGCTTCCGGCAATACTCAAATCAGGTTTTTCTTCAATAAAGCCAAAGACAGGCGCGGCGACAAAAAGCGTCGCTGACGGCGCAAAGCTGTCGCAGATGTTCAGGAACATCTACGGTAAGCCGGTCGTGTCTTTCGGCAGGGGCAAAAATCCAAAATTAGCCAAAAAGCCCGTAAGGGTAGGGGTTGTCCTTTCCGGCGGGCAGGCTGCCGGCGGGCACAACGTAATAGCCGGCTTGTTCGACGGCCTGAAAAAGGCAAACCCGAAAAACAAGCTGCTGGGATTTTTGGGCGGGCCATCCGGGATAATAGACGGAAAAATGAAGGAAATAACGGCATCCCTCATGGATGAGTACAGGAACACGGGCGGGTTTGACCTGATACAGTCAGGCAGGACAAAAATCGAGACGCCTGAGCAGTTTCATAAAAGCAGGCGCACGCTGGTCGATAACAACATAGACGCGCTTGTCGTGGTCGGCGGCGATGACTCGAATACAAACGCAGCATTGCTTGCCGAGTACTTCGCGAAAGAAGAAGTACCTGTGCAGGTAATAGGCGTGCCAAAGACAATAGACGGCGACCTGAAAACAGGCATGATAGAGACATCTTTCGGTTTTGACACAGCCACGAAAATATACGCGGAGCTGGTCGGCAACATATGCCGCGACGTGAACTCGGCGCAGAAATACTGGCACTTCATAAGGCTCATGGGCAGGAGCGCCTCGCATATCACGCTGGAGGTGGCTTTCCAGTGCCAGCCGAACATCGCGCTTGTAGGCGAGGAAGTGCTGGCGAAGAAAATGACGCTGGCGGAAGTAGTGGACTCGATAACCGAGGTCATACTTGAAAGGGCGGACAAGGGCAAAAATTTCGGGGTGGCGCTTGTGCCCGAGGGGCTGATAGAGTTCATACCCGAGATAAAGGAACTTATAAAAAATTTAAACGAAGTGCTGGCCACGCACGAGCAGAAAATAAAGGCGTTTGAAATGGTGCGCGAGAAAAAGAATTATGTTTACAACGTGCTGGAGCCCAGGCTGGCAGAGCTCATGAAATCGATACCTGAAAACATAGAGAGCCAGCTCATACTCGACAGGGACCCCCACGGCAACGTGATGGTGTCCCAGATAGAGACGGAAAAGCTGCTTGTGGAGATGGTGGAAAAGAAACTCAGGGACATGAGAAAGGAAGGCGCTTTTAAGGGCAAGTTCTCGGCTATAACGCACTTCTTCGGATACGAGGGAAGGTGCGGGTTCCCGACAAACTTTGACACGAATTACTGCTACGCGCTCGGGTATAACGCGGTGCTGCTCATATTAAACGGGTTCACGGGATATATGTCGGCTGTAAGGAACCTCACGAAAAAGCCGGCGCAGTGGACAGCGGGCGGAGTGCCGCTTACAATGATGATGAACATAGAAAGAAGGAAAGGCGAGGACAAGCCCGTGATACAAAAGGCGCTTGTCGACCTTGAAGGCAGGCCTTTCAGGGCTTTTGACAAGAGCAGGAGAGTATGGGCAATGAACGACGAGTATATGTTCCCGGGCCCGATACAGTACTGCGGGCCGCCTGAGCTCGTGGACGCGACGACAAAGACTCTGGAGTATGAAAGTAAATAAATTGTTGAGTGTTGATTGTTGGATGTAGATTGTTTAAAAACGCCGAAATTGATTGCAGGGGCGATTCATGAACCGCCCGGGGCAACAAAAAAAGAACGGGGTAATTCGTGAATTACCCCTACAGTAAAAAAATAAACGGATTCTGAGGGTAGTGATCATGGCAAAGATAAAAGTAGAGAAAAACCCGGACAAGGCAAAGCTTGAAAAGCTCGGAGTGAAAAAATGGCCGGTATGGGAAAAGGAAGTCTCGGTTTTCCCGTGGTTTTACGAAGAGCCGGAAACCTGCTATTTGCTCGAGGGGCAGGTAAAAGTGACGGCAGGCGACGAGGAAGTGGAGTTCGGAGCAGGGGACTTTGTCGAGTTCCCGGCGGGCCTCGCATGCACATGGAAAATAACAAAGGCAGTGAAGAAACACTATAAGTTCGGATGACGCGCGCAGCGCGGGATATTTGAACATTAGAAAGTTGAAAGTTGATTAAAGGAATAATAAAAGTAAGTGATATATGTCGCCTGTTGACGGCTGCAAAAACTAACTCTTGCTATACCTCTTGTCCTTGGCTAAAGCCTCGGACTGGAGAGGGTATCTACAAGAGTAATATTTTTGCTTCGCCTGTTGACGGCTAGCAAAAATAAACTCTTGTAGAGGAGAAAATACATGCCGACAAAAAAAAGAAGCAGGACGAGCAAACAAACCGGGCCGGTTGCCTTTTTACAGGCAAACCCGCATTATTTCTGGCTGGGAATCATAGTTCTCATAGCGCTGATACTCAGGCTGTACCAGCCTGACTGGTACAACAGCAGGCAGTTCCATCCTGACGAGAGGTGGATAGTCAGCGACGCTGTCGCATCCCTGCATGTCGGCAAGGAGCCCAGCGGACTGCAGTACGGATCGCTGCCGCTTTACCTGCTATCGCTTTACAGGGACGGGCTTGATATATTAAATAAAGGGCTTTTCGGCAACAGGATAGACATGGGAAGGGCGGTAATAGGGGGGGCAAGGGCCATTTCAGGGCTGGTGGACACAGGCACTGTTATAATGGTCTTCCTGCTTGCGGCTTTGCTTTTTAACAAGAGGGTCGCCCTGCTTTCAGCTTTGCTCCTTGCATTTACGACACTGCACATCCATTCGTCGCACTTTTTTACGGTGGACACGTTTACTGCGTTCTTTGTCGTCGTCACGCTCTATTTTTCCGCGAGAATATACAAGTACGGCAAAATGCCGGACTATATCCTTGCCGGCGTATTTTACGCCGCGGCGATCGCGTCAAAGACATCGGCCCTGCCTGCGGCGCTCGCGATATTTACCGGGCACCTGAGCTATGTGCTCTCGATAAAAGGCAACACTTCATCCGCAGGCGAAAAAAGGCGCGAAGCCTGGATAAACCTCGGCATTACAGCCGCGTGCACCGTGGTAGGATTTTTCATTTTTATGCCTTATGCCATACTGGATTACCCGAAATTTATCGCGCAGCAGACAGAGCAGGAGAGGATACTGGTAACAGGCACGGCTGACGTCCCGTACAACAGGCAGTACCTGAACACGACACCATATTTCTTTTATTTCAAGAACCTCATACTTTACACCATGGGCATCCCATACGGCACTGCGGCTGTTTTTGCGTTCCTTTTTTACCTGTGCATGCTTGTCGTTGATATAAGGCGCGGGAAAAAACTAAGCGTAGAAATGCTTTTGATAATGGCATGGATAGCGCCGTACTTCGCCATCGTCGGGCATTCTTTCGGGAAGTTCAACAGGTACATGATGCTCATGACGCCTTTCCTGGCGCTGCTCACGTCAAAATTAATCTACGACGTTTTTGACCGGGTAAAGGAAAAGAAATGGGCAGGCGCCCTGAGGATAGTCGTTGCCGGAGGCGCGATATTTTACGGGCTCGCCTTCATGAACGTTTACACAAATTCCCATACGTGGATACAGGCATCAAAATGGATATTCCAGAACGTGCCGGGCACGCAGCCCAATATCGACACCAGGCCTGTACAGCTTGACAAACACAAAAGGCCCATACCTTTGCCGCCTATACCGCCCACAAGGCAGACCGTAATATTAAATGAAATGTGGGGCGACGACCTGCCGACAGGCGTGGAAGGCATGGCAAACCCGGGGTACTCGAACACGCAGTGGGCCCTGCAGGAGCCTGACTCGCCGAACAAGATAGATGAGCTGTCAAGCAAGCTTTCAAAGACCGATTACGTCATGATGGCGGACAAGAGGGCATACGGCACCTATTTAAGGATACCGGACAAATACCCGATAAACTATTTCTATTACCACACAATGATGACAGAGCCTGAAAAACTCGGGTTCAAAAAAGTATATGAAAAGGCAGTGTACCCGTCGCTTTTCGGAATAAACATAAAAGACGACAAGGCGGACGAGAGCTTCCAGCTCTACGACCACCCGCACGTCTTCATTTTTAAGAACGAAAAATATATAAGCGCGGCAGACCTGAAGACAATGATTACCGAGGGAAGCGAGCAGGTGAAAAAACAGTTCGGATTCAAGACCGGTTTCGGGAACCCGAACATAGGGCAGCTCAGGGACAAGGTTTTGGGCCTGCTGCCGATGTTTTCGGTCTTCTTCTGGTACCTCATGGTGCAGATACTGGCGTTTGTTGCTTTGCCGCTTAATTTCGTAATATTCAAGAACCTGCCGGACAAGGGTTACGGCCTTTCGAAGATATCCGGGCTTTTCCTTTTTGCTTTTATAAACTGGATATTTGTCTCGCTTCACGTCTGGAACTTTTACCAGTTTAATTTGTGGCTGCTCCTGACCGCGCTGGCCGCGGGAAGCGCGTACTATTATTATAAGAACAAAAATGAAATAACCGCGTACGCAAAGACAAACTCAAGGCACATACTTATAAACGAAACCGTACTCCTGGCAGCCTACATGTTTTTTATCATCATCAAGCTCTGGACGCCCGACATCCACAATGTAGCGGGCCAGGGTTACAACGGCGGCGGCGAGCCCATGGGCATGGCATACCTTTCCGCGATTTTCAACGACGTAAAATTCCCGCCCCACGACCCGTGGCTCTCGGGCTTTACCCTGAACTATTACTACTGGGGACAGCTCATGCTTGCCACGCTGTCGAAAATACTCGGATACATGCCGAGGATTACCTATAACCTTTCGCTGGCGCTGCTTTTCGCGCTGTGCTTCACAGGCGCTTTCAGCGTGTGCTACAACATAACAAAAAAATATTTGTTTGCCCTTTTCGGCGGGTTTTTGCTTGCGATGGCGGGCAACTACCATACCATTGTTTTCTTTTTTGAGAGCATTACGGGCAGCAGCAGCATACAGCAGTTTATGGGGAATTTTTTCAGGTTTGAGTTCATCTGGAACCCGACAAGGATATACTCGAATTCGGTAATAACCGAGCTGCCTTTTTTCAGCTATTTGTACGCCGACCTGCACGCGCATAATATCGTGATACCGGTAACCGTGCTTTTCGTGGGACTCGCTTACAATGTGCTGAAAACAAACAACAACACCGATTATATTATAAACAGTTTCGGGAGCAATATACCGGAGCAGGTGATTACGCTGCTGGTGTTGGCAATTACAATGGGCGTAATGTTCCCGATGAACACATGGAACTTCCCGACGGTCGGGTTTTTTGGCGTGGCAGTTTTCATCGCTATCGGGTACCGCATGGTTGTAAATATGAAAAAACCAAAAAATATAATGCAGTACGCAGGCAGGGCGGGGATTATAGGGGTTGATTTTCTGATCATTCTTATATCAGTTGCCGTTGTCGCATATATCCTGTACATACCTTTTTACAAGAATTTCCAGTCGCCTTACAAAACGGTCCCGAACAAAAACGCACCAACCGAGTGGGTGTCGCTTTTTGTCATGTTCAAGTATTTCTCCGTATTCTTCTTTGTGATTTTCGCGTACATGCTCAATATATGGATAAAGAGCCTGGAAAAGATTGTGAAGTTCAGCGGAGTCTTAAAGCTGAAAAGCTTCGACGCCGGCAAGGTCTCGAAACACTTTTCTAAGGTGCTGGATAAGATTTTATCCGACCCTGAATACGCCTTTAAAACAATAGCCTCGGTACTGGCACTGGCAATATTCGCCGCGCTCACCGTATTTGTAAAGGCTACGTACGGGTTCCTTTTCCTGATGATACTTACGCTTACATGGCAAGTGCTAAGGACCAAAGACAGGGAGGAAATGTTCTCGCTGCTCTCGCTTATAGTAGGGCTTTTGATTATAACAGGGGCTGAAATATGGTACATAGCCGACGGCAGGATGAACACAGTGTTCAAGTTTTACATGGTCACATGGGTGTTCCTGTCAATAGGGCTGCCGTATATCCTCTATATGATAATAAATGAATATAAGAAGGTTTTTGTACAGAAAAAGGACGATTCATATATATCGTGGCTTGCCGGGCTCGGGTTCCTGATAGCGGCTTTTGCCCTGTTTTACGCGGAGTACAAGACAGGCACACAGTACTTCCAGACTTTCACTATTATAGTGCTGGTGCTGGGCGCGTCGGCCCTGTACATACTGAAAAATAAGGCCGGAAAGCATATTTTTCTCGGCGCGCTGATTTTTGTCCTGCTGCCTTCGGCGATGTACCCGATAATAGGCGCAGTGACAAAAATGAGCATTTGCAGCGAAGGGTTCAAGAAAGGGCCGCAGATAGACGGGATGAAATTCATGGAAAACCTTTTGCAGAGGCCGGGGTCCCCGAGGGATTTTGACAAATACGATTACCAGGCAATAGACTGGATAAACAAAAATATGCCTACAATAGAGCCGATACTCGAGGCTCCGGGCCAGACGCTTTACAGCGGCGTGTCGAGAATATCAATCTACACAGGCATGCCGTCTTTTGTGGGCTGGGAGTACCAGGTGAGCCAGCAAAGCGGCAGGAGCGACGAGATAAGCCGCAGGGACAGGATATCCAACCTCATTTACAGCCTGCCGAGCATGGATACATGCGCGCCGATTTTACAGGACGAGGGCCTGCACCTTGTGTACGTGGGGAATATAGAGAAGCAGCTTTACCCGAGCATTGGAAAGTTTGACGACGCGGGTTCAGTGCTGTACCAGAACGACGGGGCGAAGCTGCATGTGTATGATTTCAGCAAGCTTGTAGCGCCGCCGCAGGAAACACAGCAGTAACAATATATTAAAATACAGCCGGCGCTAAAACGCAGGCTTGTATATAAAACTATATGTCCATAATTGAAAACATCAAAACTGCAGCGCTTGCCTGGGACACGGAAGTTTTCAGGTTTATCAATATAAAACTTCACAATGATTTCATTGCCCTGCTGATGAAAATAACGGCAAACGACATTTTTTTATGCGCGGTAATACTGGCCGGCATTTTTTTCCTGCTGAAGAATAACTCGCTGAAAAACAGGGCAAACGCAGCTTTTGCGCTGTGGTCGATAATTGCGGCAAATGTTTTCAGCACGTATGTTCTTAAAAGGATATTCAAGCGCGAGAGGCCGTACCTTGCGATACACGACGCGTACCTCCTGGTAAATAAGACGAGGACATACGGCTTTTCTTTCCCGTCCACGCACACCTTCATGGCTGCAATCCTTGCCGTCATACTCTGGGATGACTACAAAAAAGCAAGGCCGCTGCTGGCGCTTTTTGTTTTCTTTGTGGGATTTTTCTGCATCTACACCGGGGGGCATTACCCGTCCGATGTCGCGGCGGGGTTCGTACTGGGAATAATATTCGGAAAGACAGCGAACCGGCTGAAGAAAATATATTTAAACAAGGTTTTAAAAAATAATGTAGAGACGCCCCCGAGGGGCGTGTGAAAAAGAGACAACCCTTAGGGCTGTCTCTACAATAACAAGGAGCATTAATGAGGCAAACAATAAAATTTTTAATTGCGGCGATGTTATTTATCCTTGCTGTTGGCGTGATTTATGCCGCCGATACAAAGGTTGTAAACGTGCTTTGTTACCACAGGTTTGAGCCGAAAAACGGGAAAGACGCTTTTGCCATAACCCCGGAAACATTCAGGAAGCAGCTCCAGTACTTAAAAGACAACGGGTATAACGTGATAACCGTAAAAACTTTCCTTGATTATATCGACGGCAAAGGGGAAATACCCGACAAGGCTGTTTTGCTGACGATAGACGACGGGTATAAAAATATTTACACCAAAGCATTCCCGGTAATCCAGGAATTCGGGTACAAGCCGGTGCTGTATATTTACCAGGTATTTTCCGGAAAAAACGCGCTGAACCCGGACGAGGTTAGGGAAATGATGAAGGCGGGTTTTGCCATAGGCTGCCACTCGAACACGCACACCCTGATGCCCGGCAAAAAAAGGGACGAGTTTGCGGATGACAAGGCCTATATAAAATGGCTGGAAAGTGAAATTGTCGAGCCGAAGGCATACCTGGAAAAACTTTACGGCGTGCCTGTGGACACCTACGCGTATCCCTACGGCGCTTACAATACGCCAATGCTGGATATAATAAAGAAAGCCGGCTATAAGGCCGCTTTCAGCGTGGTCGCGTCATGGAACACGAAAGACACGAACAGGTTCGCGTTTAAAAGGACCATGATTTTACAGGGCATGAGCATGAAGCAGTTCGCGGAAATACTTGAAAAAAAACCTATTATGGTTGAAAATACATATCCTGACGACGGCGAGATAACACAAGACGCCAAGCCGGTACTCAAGGCGACGTTAGTGGACGACTCGGAGCTGAACACAGCCACGATTAAGTTCAAGGCTGCAGGCGACATACTGGACGCCAGCGTTTATGACAGCAAGACAAAGACGCTCACGTACGCCTGCGACAAGCCCCTGAAAAAAGGCATATACGGCCGGTACGTAACGGCGCAGGGCAAGGACGGGAAGTCGAAATACGAATACGCATGGCTTTTCATCGAAGGAAAGCCTGTCGATAAAAACGCGATTGAAGAAGAGACCAAAGGCATAACCGGGGAGGTTAAAAAGTAGATTATGGAAAACAAAAATTACAACGAAATGCGCGAGAAGCTGATACTCGGGCTGGATGTGGAAGACAGCGCCCTCGCTTATGACCTGATAGAAAAGCTCGCGCCGCATGTGAAGTTTTACAAGGTCGGCCTGCAGCTTATAACAAGGGAGGGCCCGAAAATAATAATGACCCTGAGGCGCAAGGGCCTGAAGATTTTTTACGACGCGAAATTTTACGACATACCGCAGACCGTCTTCAACTCGTGCTACGAAGCTGCGCGCCTGGGCGTAAACATGGTAAATGTACACGCGCTGGGCGGCCCGAAAATGATACAGTACGCAAAAGACGGGCTTGAAAAGGCGTCGGACAAGCTGCAGATACACAAGCCGCTGCTTTTAGCCGTGACCATACTGACCAGCTACGAAAACAAGGACCTGAAAAAATACATGAAAATTAATTTGCCCATAAAGGATATGGTGCTGCACCTGGCGGACATGGCGAAAAAGGCAGGCGCCGACGGCATAGTGTGCTCGCCCGAGGAGACCAGGATAATAAAAAAGGAATTCGGAAAGGATTTTGTGGTGGTAACGCCCGGCATCAGGATGGGCAAGGTCAACAAGGACGACCAGAAAAGGATAAAGACTCCTTACGAGGCGATAAAGGACGGGTCTGACTATATTGTCGTCGCAAGGCCGATACTGCAGTCGGAAGACAAGCAGGCGACGATAATGGAAATAATAAACCAGATACAAGAGGGATACAAACATGCAAGAAAAAACAATTGAAGTTTTCCAGAAATCAAACGCGCTTCTGGCAGGGCATTTCCTGCTCACATCAGGCAAGCACAGCAATATTTACCTCGAAAAATTCCTGGTGCTCCAGCACCCCGAATACACGGCAGAGCTGGCAAAGGCCATAGCAAAACACTTTAAGGAAAAAAAGATCGACGTCGTAGTCGGCGCGGCAGTGGGCGGGATAATACTGGCATACGAGACCGCAAGGCAGCTGAAAGTGAGAGGGATTTTTATGGAAAGGGAGGAAGGGAAACTCACGTTAAGGAGAGGGTTTTCAATTGCCGAGGGAGAAAAAGTCCTGATAGTGGAAGACATAGTCACGACAGGCGGCTCGGTCTTGGAAGTCATTGACAAGGTGAAGGAATATAAAGGAGACATAGCGGGAGTAGGCGTGCTTATAAACAGAAGCGGCGGGGACCTGAAATTCGACGTGCCGGAAACATATTTCCTGGCTAAGGTCGACGTCAATTCCTACGAGCCCGGCGACTGCCCGCAGTGCAAGGAAGGCGTGCCGCTGACAAAAAGGGGAAGCAAGCACCTTAAAAAGTGAGATTGAATATTGTTGCCTAAAAAAACCTTATATGAAATAATAATATAGAGGTGAACATATGAAAAGAATCCTATCAACGATAATTTTAATCCTGGTTTTTTGTACATCCGTTTTTTCCGTTCCGGCGGAAAAAACAAAACCCGTATTCTATGTCCTGCACGTGGACGGCATCATCGACTCCGCAATCTCGGATTACGTGGTCAAGGGCATTGACCTGGCCGAGAAAAACAACGCCGAGGGCGTCATCATGGTAATGCAGACGCCGGGCGGGCTCGACACTTCCATGCGCAAAATAGTGGGCAGGATGCTGACAAGCAACATCCCGATAATCACATATATCTCACCGAAAGGTTCGCGCGCGGCGTCGGCGGGGACATTCATCCTGCTGGCTTCAAACATAGTCGCCATGGCCGAGGGCACAAACATAGGCACCGCGCACCCGGTGGATTTTTCCGGCAAAAGCCTGTCTGAAAAAATAACAAACGACGCGATAGCATACATAAAAAACCTGGCAAGGATGAGGGGCAGGAACGAGAAATGGGCAGAGGAGGCAATAACCAAAAATGTATCATCCTCAGAGATTGACGCGCTCAAGGACAAGGTCATTGACTATATTGCCAAGGACATGCCCGACCTGATGAAACAGATAAACAAAAAGGAAGTGAAGGTTAACGATAAAAAAATAATTATCAACACGGAAAATTATGAATTAAAGGATATAACGCCCAATGTAAGGTACAGGTTCCTGCACTACATCACAGATCCGAACATATCATATGTTCTGTTCCTTGTGGGCATATACGGGATCATTTACGAGCTGGCAAACCCGGGCGCGATACTGCCGGGTGTTGCAGGCGCAATAGCCATAGTTCTGGCGTTTTACGGTTTCGGCAGCCTGCCGATAAACATAGCAGGACTGATACTTATCCTTTTTGCCGTGATACTTTTCATCGTTGACATCAAAGCGCCGACGCACGGCATACTTACGGCAGGAGGCATAGCATCAATAGTGATAGGCTCGATACTTTTGTTCCCGAGCCGCGCCATGGGCGAGCAATGGGCCGCGTCATACCTGCTCATGGGCACCATGATTGCAGTGACCGTGGCATTTTTTGTCCTTGTAATCGCGCTTGTTTTAAAGGCGCATAAAAAGCGCGTGGTAAGCGGCGTGCAGAGCCTGATAGGGGCAAAAGGAGTGGCGCACACGGACATTACGGCAACCGACGGCATGGCAAATATCGGCGGTGAGGACTGGCAGGCTTTTTCAGATGAGGAAATAAAAGCGAGGGACATTGTTGAAGTAACCGAAATTCAGGGAATGAAAGCAAAAGTAAAAAAAATACCCAGAAAAAAGGAGGAATAAGAAAATGATCGCGATTATCATCGTAGTAGCAGTATTTTTTCTGATTTTGCTCCCGACAATGATCAAAATTGTCCCGGAGTACAACAGGATAGTAATTTTCAGGCTCGGAAGATGCATAGGTGACAAGGGGCCAGGGCTCGTGCTCCTGATACCTTTCGGCGTGGACAGGCCGGTCTGGGTTGACCTGAGAGAGCTGTTCCTTGAGATACCGCAGCAGACATGCATAACAAAGGACAACGCGCCTATATCCATAGACTTCCTCATTTACTGGAAGGTAACCGACCCGGTAAAGAGCGTCGTGCAGGTGCAGAATTTTGCGGGCGCATCGCAGGGTATAGCGACGACGACTTTGAGGGCAATAGTCGGCGACATAAACCTCGACGAAGTGCTCGCGAAAAGGGAGCAGATAAATACACTCCTCAGGACAAAGCTTGACGAGGTAACCGAGAGATGGGGCGTGAAAGTGACATCGGTTGAAATCAGGGAAATAACGCCTCCAAGGGAAATACAGGAAGCCATGAACAAGCAGATGTCCGCGGAAAGGACAAGAAGGGCGCTTGTCATTGAGGCCGAAGGAAAGAAAGTCGCGGCAATAACCGTAGCAGAGGGAGACAAGCAGGCGCAGATTTTAAAAGCAGAGGGAGACAGGCAGTCGCAGATACTGCGGGCCGAAGGATACTCTCAGGCGCTCGCGCAGATATTCTCCGCTGCGAAAAATATCGATTCGAAGACCATGCTTATACAGTATTTTGAGTCCTTAAAAGCGCTCGGCGCGAACAACTCCACGAAATTCGTAATACCGCTTGAGTTCATGAGCCTGATTGAACCAATAGTGGCAAAGGCCAAAGAATCGCTCAAGTGAACGCGGAAATAATCACGACAGGAACAGAACTGCTGCTCGGCCAGATAATAGATACCAATTCCATATATATTGGTAAAAGGCTGGCTGAGCTGGGCATCGACCTGTACTACAAGACAGCTGTAGGAGACAACGTCGCTCGTGTTAAGCAGGCAATTTCAATAGCGCTTGACAGGAGCGACGTTGCCATTATGACGGGCGGGCTGGGGCCCACAGTCGACGATATCACAAGGGACGCCATTGCCGAATTCGCAGGCAGAAAACTCATAATCGACCGGAACACCATGCTCAAGATAGAGCGCTATTTTGCCGGCAGGAACATTAAAATGCCCGAATCCAACAAGGTGCAGGCATATATACCTGAGGGCGCGCTTATTATCGAGAACAAGGTCGGGACTGCGCCTGGTTTTATCGTGGAACATAACTCGAAAATAATAATTGCCATGCCCGGAGTGCCGGATGAAATGGACCCGATGATGGAAAAAACCGTGATGCCATACCTGCTGGGGAAGATAGGCGGCAGGCACATGGTGCTGAAATCAAAGGTCTATAAAGTCGTGGGCATGCCCGAGTCGCTGGTGAATGAAAAAATAGAGGATATATTCAGGGAATCCAGAAACCCTACAGTCGGGGTTCTGGCGCACCAGACAGAGATAGATATCAGGCTCACGGCAAAAGCTGAAAACGATGAAAGGGCCTTAGCTTTGATAGACGGGCTGGCAAAAAAAATATTTGAGAGGGTAGGGGATAATATTTACGGCTTTGACGATGAGACGCTGGAAGCAAAAATAGCGGCCCTTTTAACAAATAAAAAGCTCACGATCTCCACAGCTGAGTCATGCACGGCAGGACTGCTTTCTTTCAGGCTCACGGGCATTTCCGGCAGCTCGAAATATTTTATGAGCGGCATAAGCTCTTACGCAAACGACGCCAAGACAGGCATGCTCGGGGTAGACAAAAGTACTATTGAAAAATTTGGGGCGGTAAGCGAAGAGTGCGCCATGGAAATGGCAAAAGCGTGCAGGGAAAAGTTTATGACCGATATCGGCGTGTCGATTACCGGGATAGCAGGGCCGGACGGCGGCACAAAAGACAAGCCTGTCGGCCTGGTTTATATCGCGATTGATAATAAGGGAGAAGTAAAGGGTTTTAAAAATATATTCGGAGGCAACAGGGACTCAATAAGGGCAAGGGCAGCACAGACGGCGCTTTTTTACCTTTATAAAATGCTGGCCGGATAACATTTAAATGGAGCGGAATTGAATAAATACCTCGACGAACCTTTAAAGAGCAGGCTGAAAAAAAATTCCATAACAAATATAATCTATTTCTGCGTTTTAATACCGATCAATTTTATTGTAACTCCTTTGATACTTAGGCATGTCGGCAAGGAAATTTTCGGCGTATGGACGCTGACATGGACAATACTGGCCTTCATGGAGTTTTTGAGCCTGCAGACTCCGTCCGCGGTCGCTGTGTTTGTGCCCAAACACGACCCTGAAAAAGAAGCTGATAAAATAAACGAGATAATGAACACGCTTTTCATATTTTACCTCGCGATGGCGCTTGTATGCGCGCTGTTGTTCATGTTCTGCGAAAGCTGGTTAATAAAGCTCTTTTTTAAGGTCGGGCCCGGGCTCATGCCAGACACAAGGTTTGTGCTCGGCTTCAGCTTTTACCTTTTTATCATAAATTTCATCCTTGCCTGTTTTTGTTTTTTGTTAAGCGGTTTCAACATTTACTATGTCTATAACATAATGCATATAATAATCAGCGTGATAAGGTTTGTGCTTTTTGTGGCAGTGCTGCGGGCCGGGCTCGGGATAAGGGGAGTGACGGTCGTGCAGATGCTGAGCATAGTAACCGAGACCATTATTATATTGATCATTACAAAGATCATGTTCCCGCCGCTTAAGTTTAACCCGAAGCTTTTCAGCCTGAAAAAACTGAAAGAAATGCTCTCGCTCAGCGTGAAAATGCTGGTCACCAGGATCGCGGGGACAGTGAACTATAACGTTGACAAACTTGTCCTAGGGTATTTTTTAAACCCGGTTATTGCCGGTTACTACCAGATAGGGGCGAATATATCCAAATATATTTCGACAATACCGGACATGCTAGGCTTGCCGTCGCTTTTGCCGGCCGCGTCAGAACTGAAGGCAAAGGACCAGATGCACAAGCTGGAGATTCTATACGAGAGGGCGAATAAGTACATGTTTTACGCGGCAATGCTCCTGCTTTCGGGTATTGTTTTTTTTGGAAAAGATTTTGTGGACCTGTGGCTCGGGCCCGGGTTTGAGAGCGTATATCTTGCCATGGTTTTTCTTGCCGCAGCGTACACCATAAGCCTTTTTGGGTATTCGGCAATAAACCTGCTCAACGGGCTTGAAAAAGTCAATGAGCCGATGGTGGTTTCGCTTATCGGCGCAGTCCTGAACATTGTGCTGAGCATCATATTGACCAAAAAATTCGGGCTGGAAGGCGCGCTCGCAGGCACCACAGTTTCCATGTGCCTGACTGCAATAGCCCTGTATGTTTTATTTTATAAAATACTGAAATACAGACTGAACTTCATGCATATATTTTTCAAACCTATAATTTCCCTTATAATCGCCAGGGGCATATTTATTTTTCTTAATAAGGCCTTTATTTTTGGAAAAAGCTGGCTTTTGCTGTTCGCCGGGATAGCTGCTTTCTGCGCTGTATTTATAGTACTTACTGTTTTTATTTTCAGGCACTTTGACGATTATGATATGGATTTGATAAAAGGCATGTTTAGCGCCGAAGGCAAAGGCCGGCAGTAAGTCCAGAATACTGTTGAAAGGCTTTGAAACTGCTGTATAATATGGGGAAATCTTAAAATCAAAATGCGCGCTCGTAGCTCAGCGGATAGAGCACTTGACTACGAATCAAGGTGTCGCAGGCTGAGCCCTGGAAGGGCGAGGGCGACTGAACGCCGAACGGATAGTGAGGAAAAGCGAATCGGAAATGAGCGTCAGTGAAGGAGGGGGTCGACGAGCGCTGAAGTAAGCGCGAGGTGACCAATTCCCGGCAGCAAAGCTGACGGAAGAAATAATAATTATATGCGCGCTCGTAGCTCAGCGGATAGAGCACTTGACTACGAATCAAGGTGTCGCAGGTTCAATTCCTGCCGAGCGCGCCATGATTTTTCAACGAAGCTGGAAAATTACGCGCCTGTAGCTCAGTGGATAGAGCATTGGCCTCCGAAGCCATGTGCGTGGGTTCGATTCCCCCCAGGCGCGCCACATTTTAAAGCAGCTAATAACCGGAGACCCAATGAAGAAATTAAAAGTATTTGTTGTTTCAATAGTTATTATATCCTGTGCAATGATAGGCTGCGGTAAAAAGGCAGCAAACACGACAGGCGCGGCAGCAGATTATCCGGCGCTTGTGGCGGTTCCCGGAGGCACGTTTACCCAGACCGACGGGACGAGCAGCTTCAGCCACACAATTTCCGCGTTTAAAATAGGCAAGTACCCCGTAACTTATGATTTGTGGTACACGGTATATATATGGGCAATCAATAACGGGTACACCTTTGCCGACGCAGGCACAGAGGGAAGCAGCGGCAAAGCCGGGGCAGCACCCACCGATGAAAAGTACCAGCCTGTGACAACGGTAAACTGGCACGATGCCATTGTCTGGTGCAACGCATACAGCCAGAAATCAGGGCTGACACCTGTGTACTGCGCAGACGCAGGATTCACTTTTCCAATCAAAAGTTCAAAAGCAGGCATTAATGGAATCAGCGTAAACCCGGCATTGGGCAGTATCGATAATCCTTATGTCAACTGGAACGCAAACGGGTACAGGCTGCCGACAGAAGGCGAATACCAGTATGCGGCAAGCTATATAAACGGAACAAACTGGACTCCTTATAATTATGCAAGCGGAGCGACGGCGGATTACACAAACGCCGCAGCGACTGGGCTGGTGGCCTGGTATAAAGAAAACTCAGGCTCCACGCAGAATGTGGGCGTTAAAAAAGCAAACGCCCTGGGCATTTATGACATGTCGGGCAATGTTTGGGAATGGTGCTGGGACTTATACGGGATTTACCCGGCAACAGCATCCATAGATTATAGAGGGCCGGCAACCGGGGCCTACCGGGTTATGCGCGGAGGTAATTGCGGATTTAGTGCAGAACACACGCAGGTGGGTTACCGTGACAGCGACTACCTTGACTACCCATATTATACTTACAGCAGGTTTTTCGGTTTCAGGGTTGTCTGCTCCGCGCAAAAGTAACCATGGATTCAAATCATACCCCGGATATTTCAAAGCAGGCGCCTGCACCCGGCAATAAGGCCTGGTATTTACGACCCTGGTTTTACCCGCTAATCGCATGTTTTATACTCCTTTTTCTTTTTTCCTTCCGCCTTATTTCAGACTTTGACCTTGGGTATCATTTGAAAAGCGGTCAGTGGATACTCCAGCACCACGCTTTCCCGGATAAGGACCCTTTCACTTACACGTCGGCAAGCAGGGATTACGTGGACACATACTGGCTGTACCAGACAGCGCTGTATATTTTTTACAGACTTGGAAGCTATACAATCCTGACATGGGCAAATGCGCTGCTCCTTGCTTTGGCGTTTTACATACTTTATGTGAGAATGAGGGCTGGAGGTATACCTTTGTGGATTGGAGTCCCGCTTTTCCTGACGGCAATACTTGGATCGGAGACCCGCTTTATTGTACGGCCTGAAATAGTGACTTTTTTCTGGCTGGGCCTGACGCTTTTACTCCTTGAAAGGCGCATAAAGCAAAAATGCGCGCCTCTTTTTTTGTTGCCGCTGATACAGCTGGTCTGGGTCAACATGCACGGCCTTTTTATCCTGGGATGGCTGGCCATGGCTGCATTCCTCTTGACAGGCTGGTTGAACGAAAAACGGATAGATAAAGAGCTTTTTAAATATTCAGCCTTGTCTGCGGCGGCCTCTTTCCTGAACCCGTATTTTTTAAAAGGCGTTCTTTTCCCTTTCCAGCTTTTCACGCGGCTAAATGGCACGGTGCTCAAGGCAAACATAGCCGAGTTCCAGTCTCCATGGGCCATGCACGCAAACGGATTTTATCTTTTTACGCCGGGTATTGCGCTGAATGTTTACAAGGCCGTGAGCGTCATTTGCCTCATCCTCCTGCTGGTCACTTTCAAAAAACGCAAGGCGCACGAAATCATACTTGGAGCTTCATTCATATATTTATCGGCGACTGCGGTGAAAAACGTGCCGCTTTTTTTTATAGCGGCACTTCCGGTCATGGGACAGTGCCTGAAAGACCTGGAGTGGGGAGCATGGCGCAAAACAGGGAATTTCCTGAGCGCAAAAAAGTGGGTGCCGCTGAGCCTTTGTGGCATTATCATATTAACAGGGTTAAGGGTCATTACCAGCGCTTACTATATTTCTGACAGGAGGGAGGACAGGTTTGGGGCAGGATTGGACGAGGAAAAAGAGCCGCAGAAGTCGGTGGAGTTCCTGATCAAAAACAAACTTGACGGAGTAATCCTGAACCAGATGAACTCGGGAGGATGGCTTGACTGGCAGGCGCCGCAAAAAACTTTTATTGACGGCAGGACCGAGGTAATGGGGGACGATTTTTTTAAGGAATACATGACTTCGTTTAATCCGGGCGGGCTTGCGAGGCTGGCTGAAAAATACAAGGCAGACATAATATTTTTTAATCCTTTTGCCGCTTCGGCCTGGATACTTTATCTGAAACAGATGCCTGACTGGAGGCTAGTATACCTGGACGAGTATTTCGCCATTTACCTGAGGAAAGATTACGCGCCGCAGGTGACGGTTTTGGACGACGGCTCTTTGCTGAAGGAAGAGGGGATACAGACCGGAATAGCGGGCGACGCATACAGGCTCATACAGCTTGCGCATCCGGGATTCGGTACCTGGCTGGAGGGATTTTACAGGCCGCAGTACTATCCTGACGGGCTCTTTACCATGGCAATGTCAGAGTTTTACAACAGCCACTTTGAAACTGCAGAGGCCCTGTTCCTGGAGACCATACGCAGGACAGGCGGGAAATATTACGAGTTTGAACTTAACCTGGGCTCCATGTATTACTACATGAAAAAGTACGATTACTCCAGAATATGCATGGAGCACGTGCTGGAGGAAGCTCCAAATAACAGCGTGGCAAACCAGATCATGTCCATGCTTCCTCGCTAATAAAGCCACAGCAGAACCGCATCCGATTAGTTCTGCATTGATAAAACCTTTAAATTGTTGTATATATTTATCATTAAAATTAAGAAAATTATCCAGGAGGTTTGTTATGAAAAAAACAGCAGTATTTCTGGCGGTGCTTTTTGCTTTGACGGTGTGCGTTTACGCGGACCAGTCAGACGGGAAGATAACGAAGGACGTTAAAAAACTCGCGAAAGACACCGGCAATGAAGTTAAAGCAGTGGGGCAAAAAACTGAAAATATTGTTAAGGCGGCCGCAGAGACGACCACAAACACTGTAAAAGCAGCTGAGAAATCAAGCGGCAATATCATCAGCAGGATAGGCAGAAAAATAGGCAGGGCTTTCAAGCGCATAGGAACAGCTATAGAAAAGCTTTTTGGGAAAAAAGAAAAACAAAACACAAATAATTAAATATATTACAGTAGGGGCGATTCACGAATCGCCCAAAACAAATGAAACAACAAATACTAGGTAATTCGTGAATTACCCCTACTGTTTTATTGGAGGTAAATGTCATTAACGCCGTTGTTATTTTAATAATTACATTATTGTTTTTTGCCCTTGCATACAGGTTTTATGCGGCTTTTTTGGCTGCAAAAGTGCTTGTGATAGACCCGAAAAAGACAACACCGGCATATAAATTAAAAGACGGGCATGATTATCTGCCTACAAATAAATTCGTGCTGTTCGGGCACCATTTCGCAGCTATTGCCGGCGCCGGGCCACTCATAGGCCCTGTGCTGGCAGCGCAATTCGGGTTTCTGCCGGGATTTATCTGGATACTTATTGGCGCTGTACTGGCAGGTGCTGTGCACGATTATGTCATACTTTTCGCGTCTGTCAGGCACAACGGAGCTTCGCTTCACCATATTGCGAAGGATTATGTAGGAAAGCTTACCGGCGGAGCAACTGCAGTAGGGGTTCTCTTCATTATAATAACAGCACTGGCAGGCCTGTCCATAGCCGTAGTGAACGCACTTTCTGAAAGCGCGTGGGGGACATTTACAATAGCCATTACAATACCGACAGCAATGTTTATAGGCATATACATGACAAAGTTTCGCAAGGATAAAATAATCGAGGCGTCCGCAATAGGCGTGGCGCTTTTGCTTTTTGGAGTAATCTTCGGGCACACCATACAGCACTCGGGAATGGCGGCTGCTTTTACTTACGATAAGAAACAACTGGCCGTCATACTTGCTGTTTACGGGTTTTTCGCTTCGGTGCTGCCTGTATGGCTTTTGCTTGTGCCGAGGGATTATTTAAGCTCTTATCTCAAGCTCGGGACAATAGCGTTGCTGGCTATAGGGATATTTTTTGTTATGCCGAAAATACAGATGCCTGCTTTTACTCCTTTTATTCACGGAGGCGGGCCCATAATACCCGGCAAGGTCTGGCCATATGTGTGCATTACGATAGCGTGCGGGGCAATATCAGGGTTCCACTCGCTGATATCATCAGGCACAACTCCAAAGATGATAAACAATGAAAAAGACATGCCTGCAATAGGCTACGGAGCAATGCTTGTAGAAGGTTTTGTTTCTGTTATGGCTTTAATAGCAGCTACAGCGCTCATACCGGCGGATTATTTTGCCATAAACTGCAAACCTGATGTTTTTGCAAAGCTCGCCATGACCCCTGTTGATTTGTCGAGCCTTTCTGCAATGGTGCAGGAAAATGTGGCAGGCAGGCCGGGAGGCGCAGTGTCGCTCGCGGTCGGCATGGCGCATATATTTTCAGGAATACCGGGAATGAAAACCCTGATGGGATACTGGTACCACTTTATCATTATGTTCGAAGCGCTTTTTATACTTACAACGATAGACGCAGGCACAAGGGTCGCGAGATATATTTTGCAGGATATATCCGGAGGAGCCGTCAAAAAACTCGGAGACAGGAAGTGGGTGCCGGGTGTTATATTGACGAGCGCGGTAATAGTGTTCGCCTGGGGCTATCTCGTATATAACGGCGACATATCCACGATATGGCCGATGTTTGGAGTGGCAAACCAGCTTCTTGCTACAGCGGCTCTCGCTATTGGAACATCTGTAATCATGAAAAACAACAAGTATAAGGCATACGGCCTCATTACTTTTATCCCGATGCTTTTTATGCTCGTGACAACCCTGACCGCAGGGATGGAGAATATATTTATCAACTATTTGCCGGCGAAAAATTTTAACGGGAACCTCAATGCTTTATTATCTGCGTTGATGCTGATATTGGTAGTAATAATTGTGGCGGATTGTTTTATAAAATGGTATTTATACATAAAAAAATCCGGCTGGACGCATGAGCCGGAAAAAGTAATAATATCAGGGCGGAAAGAAGAAGCCTCGCCGGACCTGGGTGATTAGAAAAAGTGGGATGGGGCAAGGGGGAAGTGGAATGCAAAACAAAAATGATAGTAAAAAGGAAAACATGAATCGCAAATATTATATGGAAGAAGCACTGAAGGAAGCAAAGAAAGCCTATAAAAAAGACGAGGTGCCTGTAGGCGCGGTAATAGTCAAAGATGGGAAGATAATTGTCCGCGCGCACAACCTGATAAAAAGCAGGAAAAACCCTGCCGGACATGCTGAAATCCTGGCAATCCGAAAAGCAGCGAAAAAACTGGATAGTGAGAGATTGATTGGCACGAGCTTATATGCTACTATAGAGCCCTGCGCAATGTGCGCGGGCGCAATAGTACTCGCAAGGATAGAAACGCTTGTTTTTGGCGCAAATGACTTAAAGACCGGCGCATGCGGCAGCGTTTTCAAAATAATAAACAACAAAAAGAACAATCATAAAGTTAAAGTAATAAAAGGCATAATGAAAGAAGAATGCGAGGAAATTATAAGGAAGTTTTTTAAAGAAAAAAGAAAAATGTAGGCGCAGCCTTTATGGCTGCGGTAGTTTAAGGTGCGCAGGCATAAAGCCTGCGGCTACATAAATGCGGAGAGATGTCCGAGTGGTCGAAGGAGCATGACTGGAAATCATGTGTACCTTTACCGGTACCGAGGGTTCGAACCCCTCTCTCTCCGCCATGATTTTAAAAGAGCAACTTAGAAATGGTGAAATTATGGTATTTCAACCTCAAAATGAACTAGAAAAATCTTTTATTCTGGCAGCTAAAAATCCGGCATACAGGCCAAAGTTTTATAAAGATTTAATAAATTCAGATATATATGTTGTTCAAGAAGATGTAATTCGTGGGGAAGAAGTGATTACAAGGGTAAGTAAAGGGGAAAGCATTAAAGTAGGAAAGATTGAATATAACGGGAAATTATATATACCAATTTTTACATCTTTAATGAGGTTGGAAGCGGTTTTAAAATCTCCAAAGTCATATGTAGCCATGAATTGTTTAGCCTTTATGGAAGGTGCGAGAGGTTCAAATTTATTTTTGAATTATGGATCTGAATTTTGCAAAAGATTTACAGCACAAGAAGTTGAATCAATAATTGACGGGTCTATTTGGAATCAACCGAGTGGATTTACAGTGCCTGTTGGAACTAAAGTCCGATTAGGTCAGCCTGCTAAATATCCGTCTGAAATGATTGCTGCCTTGTCGGATTTTTTTAAACAAAAAAATATAGTAAAAAAGGCTTATCTGGCACTTATCAGTTATGATACAACTAATAAAATTCCTCCACATACCTTAATTGGAATCGAATGTGATAACGAATGGGATGAAATGCTTTCGGAAGTATCTATAGTATTAAATAATGTAAAAATTCCGAATCCGCCAGTAGATTTTTGTCGATTAACTGGAAAAAAAGACGGAAATGAAGCTTACTTTATAAATTTTTGTAAGCCGTTTTTTATTAGAACGGAATGATTATTCCAGAAAGTTTAATTTGTTAATAAAATCCAACTATAAGAATCTCTCAAACCTGTCTTTTTTTGCCTTGCATATCGGGCAGATTTCAGGAGGGCCGTCGCGGGCGCAGAGGTAACCGCATACCTTACACCGCCATACCGGCATTGGAAGGTTACTCAGGTTTACTGGCGTTGACTGCTGGGTTGCTTTTGCCTGCCTGACTTCTTTTGGCGGCCTGCGCTCGGGTATTGAATGCGCCTTTATCTCGCCGATCAACACTTTCATCGATACATAAAGGGCACAATAGCAGGCGTCGCGTTCGGCAACATCGGCGTCCCTGTAATCACAGGGGCATATAATATCAAGGTCTTCCTGCTTGTTGCCTGTCGCAAGCCTGCATGGGCAGGCCCAGTAGCCGTATCTTTTTTCATTTATAAGAAGGCTTTCTACAAGCCCCTTTGTAAATTCAATATCAGGATTCAGGTGATAGCCGCCGGATTCGGCTTCTTTTTTCAGTCTTTCGTAAAGTTTATCTGTTTCTTCCTGAGGAATTTGAATCCGCTCTTTCATTTATCCAAGCGCCTTTTTTATTTCTTCTTCTTCAAAACCGCATATAACTTTCTTATCGTTTATGATAATCAGGGGAAAAGAAGGGTTATCGCGCCATTTTGCTATTTCTGCCTCGACCCTTTTTTCGTCTTCGCCCTCTAGCAAGTCTACATCTTCGTAGTCGTATTCCACACCCAGCTCGTTAAGTAACTTTTTTGTCTTTTTGCACCAGATGCATGTGCTTAATGCGTACATCATAATTTTGCCTTTGTTTTTACCCTTAACGTGTGTCATGATTAATACCTCTTTCTGCGTCGTGTACGGCGCCCTAATATCAATTGGATATATTTTTAGCATATAATTTTAGAAATGTCATTAAAAAGATGTAGGAGGAGTCATAAATGAAACAGAGACGACCCGCCGGGTCGTCTCTGTGAAATAGGCTGGTGGAGCAGAGCGGGATCGAACCGCCGGCCTCGGCGTTGCGAACGCCGCGCTCTCCCAACTGAGCTACTGCCCCACATTAATTTAAATATCATCTCAAAATTGCTCAGTTATGCTGCGCAACATGGTCCCTGAGCTGGAGCTACATACACATTTGCTTTAAAGCGTCCTCAATTTTATACTATACGTGTTTTAAGTTCAAGCAAAAAATAAGATACGATCATAACTTACTTGCAGCGCATAGCCTTTGCTAAGGCTGTTTAACCAAGATAGACAAGCTATTATTATATATGAGAAAGCCAATCGACTTAACAAAAAAGGTTGTTTCAAAGTGAAACAGGCAATGTCTTATATTAAAACAAATCAATAATATCATCCTGGAAAACCCCTTTAAAATAAGCATTTTTTTATGGCATGGGCATTGCTAATATATTTACCGGTTTTGATAAAGGTCAATTTAAAGTAGAAAGAGAGAATTGAAGTTATCAATAACATATATGAAACTAAGGTTGTTCCGACTAATAATATAGAGAAGGAACACAAAGGAGACTTACAATGGCTAAAGTTATAGGAATTGATTTAGGAACAACAAACTCATGCGTTGCGGTGATGGAAGGCAGAGAGCCTAAAGTTATTGTCAATTCAGAGGGCAACAGGACCACGCCTTCTATTGTCGGATTTAACAAGACAGGCGAAAGGGTTGTGGGCCTTCCTGGAAAAAGGCAGGCAATAGCAAACCCTGAAAATACCATATACTCAATAAAGAGATTTATGGGCCGCAAATTTTCCGAGGTAGGCAGCGAGATAAAGATAGTGCCGTATAAGGTCGTCGAAGCATCAAACCAGGACGCGCACGTTGAAGTTATGGGAAAAGATTACAGCCCGCCGGAGGTTTCGGCGATGATACTGATGAAGTTAAAAGCCGACGCCGAGGCGTACCTTGGCGAAAAAGTAACCCAGGCGGTAATAACCGTACCTGCGTATTTTAACGATTCCCAGCGGCAGGCGACAAAGGACGCGGGCAAGATTGCGGGCCTCGAGGTCCTTCGTATAATAAATGAGCCGACCGCAGCTTCACTTGCATACGGCCTTGACAAGAAGAAAAACGAAAAAATCGCTGTCTACGACCTCGGAGGAGGTACGTTTGATATTTCCGTGCTTGAAATAGGTGACGGAGTATTTGAGGTTAAATCCACAAACGGCGATACACACCTTGGCGGAGACGATTTTGACCAGAGGATAATGGAGTGGCTCGCGGATGAGTTCAAAAAAACAGAAGGCATTGACCTGAAAAAGGACAGGATGGCTTTACAGCGCCTGAAAGAAGCGGCTGAAAAAGCAAAGATAGAACTTTCATCCACCACAACAACAGAGATAAACCTGCCGTTCATTACGGCAGACGCATCAGGGCCAAAGCACCTTGTAATAAACCTGACAAGGGCAAAGCTCGAGCAGCTTGTCGGAGACCTGATCGACAGGACAGTAAACCCTGTAAAGCAAGCTTTAAAAGACGCAGGCCTTGAGGCCAAGGATGTCGACGAGGTAGTGCTTGTGGGCGGGATGACAAGGATGCCGGCTGTAGTCGACATCGCAAAAAAATTATTCAATAAGCAGCCGCACCAGGGCGTAAATCCTGACGAGGTTGTGGCAGTAGGAGCCGCAATACAGGCAGGCGTTTTGCAGGGAGAGGTAAAGGACGTACTCCTGCTCGACGTGACGCCGTTGTCGCTCGGTATCGAGACGCTCGGCGGGGTTTTCACCAAGCTGATAGACAGGAACACCACAATACCTACAAAGAAGAGCGAAATATTCTCGACTGCAGCCGACAACCAGACAAGCGTAGAGATACACGTACTGCAGGGCGAGAGGGAAATGGCATCAGGCAACAAGACAATAGGCAAGTTCCATCTGGATGGCATACCGCCAGCGCCAAGGGGAGTGCCCCAGGTTGAAGTTACTTTCGACATTGACGCAAACGGCATCATGCACGTCACTGCAAAGGACATGGCCACGGGCAGGGAACAGAAAATCACAATAACAGCGTCGTCAGGATTAAAGGATGATGAAATAAACAGGATAGTAAAGGACGCGGAAAAGTACCGCGAAGAGGACAAGAAGAAAAAGGACGAGATAGACATAAAGAACCAGGCAGAGAGCATGATATACAACGCAGAGAAAACCCTGAAAGAAGTCGGAGACAAGGTAAGCGCAGCAGACAAGAAAGACCTGGAAGACGGTGTCAGCAAGCTTAAAGACGCAGTAAAAAGCGGGTCGACAGACTCAATAAAGAAGGCAAACGACGACCTTACCGAGAAATGGCACAAAGTCGCGACGCAGATGTACCAGCAGACAGGCGGCCAGCAGGCCGGCGGACCGGGAGCTGGACCAGCGGGTGGCGGAGACGGCAAAGGCCAGAGCGCAGGCAAGAAAGACGACAACGTAGTCGACGCGGACTACGAGGTAGTTGACGAGGACAAAAAGAAAAAGAGCTAAGTTTTATAAGCGATATTGAAAAAATAGGGGCGAGCCTTTGGCCCGCCCCTGAAATATGAATGAATGAAAAAAATAAAATACGAAAGGAGGAAAGCATGAAGCTAAAACCACTTGGAGACCACATCGTTGTAAAACCCATGGAGGAAGCTGAAGTAAAAAAGGGTGGTATCATAATACCCGATACCGCGAAAGAAAAGCCTTCCAGGGGCGAAGTCGTTGCAGCCGGCACCGGCAAGATACTTGACGACGGCAAAAAAAAGCAGATGGAAGTCAAGGTCGGAGACAAGATTCTTTATTCAAAATACGGCGGCACTGACATTAAAATGAACGACGAAGAACTGCTTATTATGACTGAAGAAGACGTACTGGCGATTATCGAAGGGTAATTTCCGGCATAAAATTTTTACAGCCCTGCTAAACGGGTTTTAACCGCTGCGGGGCGGAAAAAAGGAGGAAGATATAAAATGGCAAAGCAATTGTTATTCGGTGAAGAAGCGAGAAAGGCCGTGCAGAAAGGCGTAGATAAAATGGCGAATGCCGTGAAAGTCACGCTTGGGCCGCGCGGCAGAACAGTGGTGCTTGACAAAAAATACGGGTCGCCCACGATCATAAACGACGGAGTACAGATAGCAAAGGAAATAGAGCTGGAGGACCCGTTTGAGAACATGGGAGCCCAGCTTATAAAGGAAGTCGCGTCAAAGACGTCAGATGTGGCGGGCGACGGCACGACAACAGCCACAGTGCTTGCGCAGGCAATATACAACGAAGGCATGAAAAACATAACCGCAGGCACAAACCCTATACCGGTAAAAAGGGGAATTGAGAAAGCAACTGCGGCGCTTGTTGAGGAACTGAAAAAGATATCAAAGAAGATCGTAGACAAAAAGGAAATAGAGCAGGTTGCGGTCATATCGGCGAACAACGACAAGGAAATAGGCGGAAAGATAGCCGATGCCATGGACAAAGTCAAAGAGGACGGCGTAATCACGGTCGAAGAGGCAAAAGGAATCGAGACAACCATCGACTTTGTTGAAGGAATGCAGTTTGACCAGGGATACATCTCGCCGTATTTTGTCACGAACACGGACAAGATGATAGCCGAGCTCGAAGAGCCGTATATCCTTATTCACGACAAGAAAATTTCAAACATGAAGGACCTTCTGCCTGTGCTTGAAAAAGTAGTACAGCAGGGCAAGCCGCTTGTGATTATCTGCGAAGAGGTCGAGGGCGAAGCCCTTGCGACACTAGTGGTAAACAAAATCCGCGGCACCATAGCAGTAGCGGCTGTAAAAGCGCCGGGCTTCGGCGACAGAAGGAAAGCCATGCTTGAGGATATAGCCATCCTGACCGGCGGAAAAGTAATAAGCGAGGAAATAGGCCTTAAGCTGGAAAAAGCAGCCCTGTCAGACCTTGGGCGCGCGAAAAAAGTTACCATTGACAAGGACAATACGACCATAGTAGAAGGCCGCGGCGAGAAGAAAGATCTCGAAGCCAGGATTTCCCAGATCAAAGTGCAGATAGACGATACCAAGTCTGATTACGACAAGGAGAAACTGCAGGAAAGGCTGGCAAAGCTTTCAGGCGGAGTGGCGGTAATAAACGTAGGCGCGGCGACAGAGACCGAGATGAAAGAAAAAAAAGCCAGGGTCGACGACGCAATGCACGCCACAAAAGCTGCCAGGGAAGAGGGAATAGTTCCGGGCGGCGGAGTAGCACTGCTGCGCGCAGGTAAAGTACTTGACACTCTGAATTTAACGGACGAGGAAGAAAAAATCGGCGTAAAGATAGTAAAAAAAGCGCTGGAAGCGCCTTTCAAGCAGATTGTGCTCAACGCAGGCGAGGACGGCTCGATAAAAATGAACGACGTCATGCAGCAAAAAGAGGCAAATATGGGCTATGACGCAAGCGACGGGAAAATAAAGGACCTGGTAAAAGCAGGGATCATTGACCCGACAAAAGTCACGAGGATGGCGCTGCAGAACGCGGCAAGCATATCAGCGCTGCTCCTGACAATGGAGACGCTTGTGACAGACATACCGGAAAAGGAAAAACCGCAGATGCCGCCAATGGGCGGAGGAGGCGGGTACCCGGAGTACTAAGATATTAGATAGCTGATAGTAAATAGGAGATATATTCGAGGCAGCCGCAGCCGGAAGGCTGCGGCACTTTGATCCGGAAAGAAATCTCCCAACTTCGGTTGGTGGGATGAATGATACCTTTCCGGAGGGAACTCCTTATAACCTCCGGTGGGTTTTAGAGGAGCCGCCGACTTCAGTCGGCGGGGTTCCACTGAGAAATTATAAAAAGTTCTTTTAAAGAATTAAAAGATAAAAAAAATACCGAAAAAATTTTGAAAAAATCCGAAATTTTTATATATAATACTTTTCCAAAGCATAAATATTTACGAAGGGTGTGATCAACGTGCCTGTAAAAGATTACTACAATATCCTGGGCGTAAGCAAGGGCGCCTCGGAAAACGAAATAAAGTCAGCGTACAGGAAACTCGCAAAAAAATACCATCCTGACCTTAACCCCGGAAACAAACAGGCAGAGGAAAAGTTCAAGGAAATAAACGAGGCCTACGAGGTACTGACCGACAAGGATAAAAAATGGAAATATGAGCAGCTGCGCGACGCTGAAGCAAAAGGATATGATTTTTCCAATTTCAGGCCTGGCGCAGGCGGCGGCGGGGCTGGCTGGCAGGGTTTTTCTCCGGGCGGCAGGGGAGGTGCGCAGTTTGACATGTCGGATATACTTGGCGACCTGTTTTCCGGAAGGGGCCAGAGGCAGGGACAGACGCAGGATTTCGGCGGATTTGGCGATATTTTTGATATGTTCTTCGGAAGCGGAGCGCAGGGAGCAAGGTCCAGATACTCCGGATTTGAAAACGAAGATGTAGAAGAGGACGACCAGGTAAGCGGAGACGTTACTGTCAGGATGAAAATACCGCTGGAGCTTTCCTTAAAAGGCGGAGAGGCAATAGTAAACGTTCCGCGCATGGAGACATGCGGTGAGTGCGAGGGCTCTGGAGTGGAAGCAGGCGCGAAAGTGAGCGTGTGCCAGACCTGCGGCGGCAGGGGCACGATACAGTTTTCGCAGGGCGGGTTTATTATAAACAAGACATGCCCGCGATGCGGCGGAAAAGGCACACTGACTACAAAGCCGTGCAAAAAATGCGGCGGCTCCGGCACAATCGAGGAAATAAAGAAAATAAAGATAAAAATCCCGGAAGGGATTAAAGACGGGACAAAAATAAAAATAAAAAACCAGGGTCATAACAGGCCCCATCAGGATTTACGCGGGGATTTATACGTGATCTTCAAAGTTGAAGAAAGCGGGAAATATAAAAGGCAGGGAGACGACATATACTGCACGGTAAAGATAAAGCAGGAGATGGCCGGGGACGGCGGTAAGATAAAGGTCACAACACCGCACCTTGACGAGAAACTGCTTGTGAAAATACCGGCAGGAATAAAGCCCGGCACTTTGCTTAAGATAAAGGGCAAAGGCGCTAAAAATATTAAAAGCAACAAATACGGGGATTTTTACGTCAAAATAGATATTGCTTAATCCCGCTCCGCAAAAATCTCCCGGTAGAGGCGGGAAATGATAGCGCTCCGGGGAGGGAGCATATAAGATTTTTTAAAAGGTGCCACACAACCTGCCGCAGTATAAAATTTTTGATTGCCAAATAAATAAAATAATTGTAATATTTTGACTTGGTTTGCGGGGCAAAATAACACCGCAGTAAAATATAACTATTGTACGGAGGTAATTGCATGATTGAACTACAAAACGTTATAAAGAGATTCGGGACAAAGACAGCAGTAAACGACGTTTCCTTTGAGGTCCGGAAAGGGGAAATAGTCGGGTTTTTGGGGCCAAACGGTGCAGGCAAGACAACTACGATGAGGATCATTACCGGTTTTTTCCCGCCGACCGAGGGCAAGGTCAAGGTCGCGGGAAACGACGTGGTAAATGAACCTGTAAAGGCCAAGGAAAAAATAGGCTACATGCCTGAGAACGTGCCGCTTTACAAGGAACTTCAGGTGGAGGAATACCTGAAATTCATAGCTGAAATAAAGGGCGTGCAAAAGGATATGGTGGCGACAAGGGTAACCAAAGCAATGGAGGAATCAGGCACTGCCAATGTAAGGAAAATGATAATAGGCAAGCTGTCCAAAGGTTACAGGCAAAGGGTCGGGCTTGCACAGGCAATACTCAACGACCCGGAAGTGCTGATACTCGACGAGCCGACAGTCGGGCTTGACCCAAAGCAAATAAAGGAAATAAGGAACCTGATCAAGAACATGAAGGGCGAGCGCACGATAATACTTTCCACACATATCCTGCCGGAGGTAAACATGACATGCGACAGGGTGATAGTTATAAACGAGGGGCAGATAGTCGCGCAGGACAGGGTGGAAAACCTGACCAAGACCTTCCAGAAATCGGGCAGGATATATGTGCAGGTAGAGGCGCCAAAGGCGCAGTTTGAACAGGAAATAGAAAAGATAAATGGTGTCACGAGCATAACTGAAGCGGAAAAGCTCGAATCCGGGGTTTACTCATATAATATAGATACAGAGGAAGGCGCGGACCTGAGGAAAGAAATAGTAAACAGGATAGTAAAAAAGGACTGGGGCCTTCTGGAACTTAAAAAAGTGGACCTTACACTGGAAGAAGTCTTCCTTAAACTTGTAACAAAGGAGGTAATATGAGATGAATCAGAAGTTCTGGGCACTATACAAAAAAGAATTAAACATATTTTTCGCTCTGCCGATAGCCTACGCGGTGATCTGCGTTTACATGGTGCTGAGCGGATACTTTTTTAACGCAATACTGAGCTATTACTCACAGATGTCCATGCGCAGCATGCAGTCGTACTATAAAGGCGCGGAAATATCAATGGTGGACGGGATTTTCAGGCCGTATTTCCAGAACATGGCAGTCGTGCTGCTTCTCATGGTACCCATCATTACAATGAGGGTTTTCGCTGAGGAAAAAAGGGAGGGTACGTCCGAGCTGTTGTTCACTTATCCTGTCAGCGATATGCAGATAGTACTGGCAAAATTTTTGTCCGCGCTCTCGATATTGTGCATGATGATAGCGGGAGGCGCAATATCCTTTATTATACTCAGGTTCACTGGAGATTTTGAAGTGCTGCCCCTTTTATGCGGCATCCTGGGGCTGGTGCTTATCGGAGGAGCCTTTATCATGATAGGAATTTTTATATCCACGCTTACAGAGAGCCAGATAGTGGCTGCGGTCATAAGCTTCGGACTGCTCCTGCTTTTCTGGATCATTTCGTGGCAGGCTGGCGCACTCGGGCCCGTAGGACAGAAAATACTTACGAACCTGTCCATAATAGAACACCTCGGTTCTTTTTCAAAGGGCCTGATAGACACTTCGGACCTGATATATTACCTGAATTTCATGGCGCTGTTTTTGTTCCTTTCATTGCGCGTCCTTGAATCCAAACAGTGGAGGGGATAACATGAAAAACGAAAAAATAATGCAGGGAGTTTTTATTACAGGAATTGTGCTTTTGCTTCTTGGATGCCTTATAGCCGTTATAAGGTCGCAGTTTGAGCCGGGAACCCTGGTCATGATAGGCCTGGGATTGATAACAAGCGGCGTATATGTCTGGCAAAACCGCAAAATGGTTGGAGGCCTTTTTACCAGCCGCAAGACAAGGTACGGGATAAACGCATTCACGTATTCTCTTATTGTAATAGCCATAATCGGCATTGTGCAGGCGATTTTTACAGTACATACTTGGCAGATCGATGTGACAAAAAACAAGAAATATACGCTGTCGGACCAGACAGTGAAGATTTTGGGAAGCGTCCAGAAGGACATGGATATTTACTATTTTTATTCCATGAAAATGAGAAACCCGGCAGTAGAGGACACCCTGCACCAGTTTGAGAAACACACGCCCCACATCAAATTCCAGAGCGTTGACGCGGACAGGCAGCCGGGCCTGGCAAAGGGTTTTAACATCACGAAATACGGAGTTGTTGTTATTGTGCGCAAGGACAACAAGACAGAGGAGAGGATAGACGACCCTACTGAAGAAACGCTTATCAACGGCGTATTAAGGCTGACACGTGACACAAAAAAGAAAATTTATTTCACAAAAGGCCACGGCGAACCTGACGTGGAAACACCGCCCAATGATAAGCAGGGATATTCCCTGGCAAAGGACGAGATGACATCTGAAAATTACGATTCACATCAGATAGAGCTTTTTAGCGCAGGGAAAGTGCCTGACGACGCAAATGAATTAATAATCGCCGGCATACAGTCGGATTTGTTCGACAATGAAATAAAATATATTGAGGACTATATCAGAAAGGGCGGCAAAGTTTTTGTGCTCTACCCGGCATTTGTCCGCGCGCCAAAGCTCGAGGCGCTGCTCAAATCTTTCGGGCTCATCGCAGACAACGACGTCATAGTGGACAAGTTCAGCAAGATGATTGGCGGCGACATGCTGATGCCGATTATATCGCAGTACGCGCAAAGCGAGATTACAAGGGGCTTTACCGTGGCAACAATGCTGCCGATATGCAGGTCATTCAGCCTGAAAGGCGGAGTGCCGGGAGCGACGCTGCAGGCGCTTGCAATGACAGGCCAGCAGGCCTGGGGAGAAACAGACCTTGCAGGGGTAAAGAAAGGCTATGTAAACGGAAATTCTGCCAGTAATATTAAAGGGCCGCTGACGGCGGCGCTGCTGGTAAATATAGACAACTCGCAATTTAAGCCGGACTGGGGAGGCAACACAAACCAGTCAAAGTCAATCCTGGCTGTTTTTGGAAGCTCGGCATTTGCAAACAACACATACGAGCCGGTCGCCGGAAACAGGGATTTATTCCTGAATACGGTAGCGTTCCTGGCCGAGGAAAAAGATACAATAGCCCTGAGGCCGAAGGACAGGTCCTTTGAGCCGCTTTTTATTTCGCAGGTACAGGGTAAAATGCTTTTTATCCTGCCGACTATATTTTTCCCGCTGCTTGTTCTCACCATCGGAATAATGGTGTGGTTCAGGAGAAGGTCGGGAAAATAAATAAATTGTAGATTGTTGAGTTTAGAATGTTGATTGTAGACTGTAAATATTAAACTTTTACCGGAGGAAATCATGAAAGGCAAACAGATTATTATTGCTCTTATAGTGCTGGCATTACTGGGAGGATATTTTTATTATTTCGATATTGTAAAAAAGAAAAAGGATTACGACATAAAAATGCAGGATGAGATGCTTTTTTACGGATTTAAAAAGGATGACATTGCGACTCTTATCGTGACAAACAGGGACGCGAAGAGCAAAATAGTCATAAAAAAAGTAGGCAATGACCTTATGATAGACGAGCCTATAAAAGCGTATGTCGACGAGGTCGGCGTGAGCGGGATATTTGAAAAATACCAGGGCCTTATCGCTGACAGGAAGATTGACAGCTTCACTGCGCAGGACCTGGCTGACTTTGACCTGAATACGCCTTTTGCCACCACAGAACTGATAACAAAGGATAACAAGGACTACAAAGTGAACATTGGAGCCTATAATCCGGAAAAGACGCTTGTGTACGCGATGAAGCCCGAAGACCCGAAAACAGTATACCTGCTTGACAGGAACATCAGGATTTACGCAGAGAAGACGCTTTTTGACTACAGGGACAAGACGCCTATCAGGATTGACATGAGCAAAACAACCAAAGTCGTAATGAAGCTCAAAGATAAGGATTATGAACTGGACCTTGTAAAGCCTGCGGCAAAGGACGACCCTGACGCGTGGCGAGTGTCCGGGGCGGTAAATGATGTAGGAAAGATAGAGAGGATAAGGGACATATTCAATAACCTGAAAGGCGCAAAGGCAAAAAAAATGGAGCCTATCACGCCTGAAAACCTGAAAAAATACGGTCTTAATAACCCGAAGGAATATATAACTTTTTACGAGGGTAATACCAAGAATTCAATTTATTTCGGCATGGAGGATAAAAAGGCCGGCAGTGTATACATAAAAAGCGACACCCTTGACCAGATAATGGAAATACCCTCCTTCGCTTACAGCGGAATGCCTGCTATCTGGGAAGTGGTGAATAAACAGCTGGTATTTTTCAGGCAGGATAAGGTCAGAAAAGTAGAAATAAGGTACAGGGACGTTGAGATAGAGGCTGACGATGTAGAAAAATCAAAGGATAATTATGTCTGGACCATAAATAAGGCAAAAAACGTCGATAAAAGCAAGGTAAACATTACCAGCGCCCTGGCAGGGTTATACTGGTGCAACTATCAGACTAAAATAGAAGGCAAATTAAGCCCGGATGAGGAAGCAAAGCTGTACGGCATAGACACCAAAAATCCTTTTATGAAGATTTGGGGTGAAAAGGGAGCGTATATAGCCACGCTGCTTCTTGGTAAAAAAGTCGAGGGCAAGGAGCAGTATTACATAAAAGTGCCGGAGAGAAACACAATATTTGCCGTGGATACAGGCGCGCTTAAAAATTTCAATCTGCCTGATTTCCCTGAAAAGCAAAAACCACAGCCGACACCTGTAAAGTAAAAAAAGTTTTGCTTTATGTATGAAACGTTTTCAATATAAGGAATGTATAATAATTATATTAAAAAAATCAACACCGCTTGTCCTCGGCCTGACGGCCTTGGACTTGAACGAGTGTAAGATCTCGTAATGTTTTGTCTGCGCCGGAAGCTTGACAAAACAAACGATATCTAAGGAGGTAAAACAATGAAATCAAAAATCAAATTCCTTTTATTTGTTGTTCTGGCCATTTTGACTGCGGCAGGCGCCTGGGCGCAGGTGAAATATATACCTGCCACATTTTCCGATATCGCGGCAAAAGTAAAGCCGGCCGTCGTGAATATCTCAACCGTGAGGGTGATAAAACAAAGCCAGGACCCATTTTACGACCCGTCCTTTAACGATGATTTTTTTGAAAGGTTTTTCGCCGTGCCGCATGGTTCATTTAAAAGGACCTCACTGGGAAGCGGATTTATAGTTGATAAGAGGGGATACATACTTACAAACAATCATGTCGTGGAGAAAGCCGATGAGATAACCGTGAAACTTTACAACCAGAAAGAGTACAAAGCAAAGGTAATAGGAACCGACGCCGAGACCGACGTCGCAATAATTAAAATAGACGCGCCGGACCTTACAGCGCTGTCACTCGGGGATTCGGATACCTTAAACGTTGGTGACTGGGTACTTGCAGTAGGCAGCCCTTTCGGGCTTGAGCAGACCGTAACGCAGGGAATAATAAGCGCAAAGGGCAGGATCATAGGAGCCGGGCCGTATGATAACTTTTTGCAGACTGACGCAGCCATCAATCCAGGGAATTCCGGCGGGCCGCTTATTGACATGAACGGAGAAGTTATCGGAATAAATTCCGCGATTGCGTCAAACACAGGCGGGTATGAAGGCGTCGGGTTTGCCATACCTGTCAATATGGCAAAAAAGATTTACGAGGACATACTGAAAAAAGGAAAAGTTGTCAGGGGATGGCTGGGCATAGGAATACAGGAAATGACGCCTGAGCTCGCCAAACATTTTAAGGTGAGTGAAGGTGTACTGGTAGCCCAGGTTTTCAAGGGGACCCCGGCAGACAAGGCAGGGCTTAAACGGGGAGACGTGATAATAGAGTTTCAGGGTAAAAAGGTAACTACATACAGGGAGCTTCAGGAAATGATAGCAGATACCGACGTGGGTACGGATGTAAAATTAAAAATAATGAGAAACGGAAGTACTCAGGAGTTCAGCGTCAACGTCGGCGAGAGGAATATACAGGCAACAGAGGGCATGGAGCAGCCGTCAGGCAAGGAAGGCGAGGAATCCCTCGGCATGACGGTTACCGATATTACCCCGGATATAGCGCAGCAGTACGGAATCACGGCAAAAATGGGAGTTATAGTCATAGATGTTGTGTCAGATTCAGCCGCTGACAATGCGGGCGTTATGAAAGGCGATGTTATACACGAGATAAACGGTATTGAGGTAAAAAACACATTGGATTTTGAAAAGGCTGTAAAAGAAAGGCCGGACAGGGCAAGAGACGTCATTGTATTGATAGAAAGAGGCAATGCAATGATTTACTTTGCGATAACGTTAAAATAATTAAATTGTAAATTTTATCAAAAAATACAATTTTTAATATTTTCATATATTTCTATTCTTTTATTCCTGGGACGCTAATACCCCGGGCGTTTTAGCCTGAGGATGAAGCGTTTGCGTGATATCCAGCGAAGCAAGAATCATTTCGGAACAAAAAATACCATGTGCGTAAGCCTATGGATTTTTATTAAATTTATTAATCTTACCTAAAAATTACACTTACGCATAAAAACCTTGACTCTTGTAGATATTTTGGGTATAATTTTAAAAACGGGAAGGAATATCAGATTGCGGAATTAATTTGTTAGATTTTGACCGAAACTTTTTTGAATTGCTATTGTCTAATAAAATATAATATTGAAGTAAGATGTCCTGAAAAGGCGATGGTGTAAACATGAAAAGGGAAGCCGGGAAAACGCCTAAAGCGGGAATCAAAACAGGCACTTGGTGCCTATTTGCTATAGTAATACTCCTAATTATACCATCAATTATAAAATCCGACGGAATTGTCTCAATGACAATGAATCCTACAAATCCTGGCTGGGGCCAGCAATTCAATCTTTATATTACATATTGCGTTGACGGGAATAACAGTGGAGATTTGGATGTGGCCATAAGCACACTCAGCACGCCGCAGGGGACAAACACAGCAGGCCAGATATTCCTAGTCAGCAATCTTGGCGTTGATGTCCATTCCGCAAATCCTAATCCGGGCGGGAACATAGGTTTGAATGTGCCGGCGGCAAACCCTTTGGAACTTCCCAGCTGCACTGAGTGCGGCAGCGGCACCGGTGAGGCAGAATCAGTTCAGTACACCCTTACAATGCCTAATGCGGCCGACATGGGAAGCGCACAGTGCGGCAGCGGCATAACGAATTTAAATCTTATTGCAGGTTTCCAGAATAACTATATGAACTGGGGCACTGGAATGTCATGCACCAAGACATTAAGCTGGCCGGTTCCAACCCCGGCACAGAGCATATCTCTGCATAAGGAAGTTGAAGGCACACTCGCACTTGTGGGAGACGAGGTGCTTTATGAAATTAATTTTACTTACGCGGACGGCTCGCCGACAATAAGCGACCCAATACCAGGCGGAGGGTGCCTGGCGCTTGTTGATTACGGCCCGAATCCAGCGCCTTCTGGAGGAAGCGTATCGGCCCCGGCAATTGGCGCGACAACAGGCTCGCTTACATGGGTAATGCCCAACGAAACCCAGACCACAAGCGGCACGGTGTGGATGCTGCTGCAGATGACATGCGCCATAACGTCAGGCACGGTCATATCAAACACAGCCACAGGCACAAACGGCGCTGCGAACGCCACGTCTTCGACAAACCTTACAGTCGGGACCGTGGCCCTGTCATTAACCAAACAGCAGAGCATTAATACATTTTTAAAACTTCCCAGCGCCACGGTGACAATAACATATTACCTGAACTACCAGATAAACGGCGATGTGCTCAAGGCAATAAGGATGTTTGACGACAACCCGAATACTGCGTATGGCGCCGGCACAGGGCCGCCGCCTGGGTGGAAATTCCTGCCTCAAAACGGCACAGACGGCACATGGACAGTAAGCGATCCATGTAATACAGGGGACAGGATACTGACAGGCAGCGCGCCGAACGCAAGCGATTACCCGGACTTGCTTCTGGACAACCCTTCAAATGAGGCAAACATACAGCTGTGCGACTCAGGAATCATAGAATCAGACGCGATGATAAATCCCGGCACTTACCCCGGCGCTGACGCGCTTATAGTAATCCGCAGCAACGGACAGACAGGAAACGCTGGGTACGCTTACTCACTGCTTTTGTCAATAGACACAAACCCTGCGGGAGGGTATGTCGGCATGCAGGAATGCGGAGGAGGCACGTGCACATGGCCCGCCTTTGTGGACCCAGCAACTCTTGTGATTACAGGCAATACATGGTACAGAGTCAAAATAGTCGTTAGCAACAACGGATTCACATTCAGTTCAAAGGTATGGCAGGTGGGACAGCCTGAGCCGACCGGCTACTCGCTGGTGTGGACCGCGCCTGCAGCTGACCAGTCAAACGTGAACTGGGAATGCCCTGACCACGGTGGTACAAATACAGACTGGCGGCCGGGCGTAGGCGAGCAGTCAAACGACGTGGATGCAAGCACACAGGATTCATATAATAATTTTATGCTTTATAACGTAAGGGTGTCCGCAAACACGACTTTATATGATACTATACCGACGGGCCTGTCATATTTGGGGTCAAACCCTGGGGCAAGCCCAACAAGCCCAATCGTAGAGTGGAACCTTGGCAATATAAGCGACCAGAGCGGTTCTTACACATGGTGGGCGACGACATCGCAGTGCAACGAGAGCTTTACAAACGTAGGAGGCATAGCAGGCTCAGGCGCAGGCAGCCCTGCAGCGGTATTCTCAAATCAGACTATATTTAATGTAATATGCTTGTCGCCGACTCCTACAGTGACACCAACGCCGACGCCTAATTTTACTATCACAAAATCGTCCAGCATGACGACAAATATTACAAAGGCCGATCAGCTAACATTTAATTTAGTAATATGCAATAACAGCGGGGCAGTCACTCAGAACTTCACTGTATACGACGACTGGTCCAGCGGCTCAAACGATGATTGGCAATATCAAAACCCGTATTATACGTCAAGCCCTGCACCGGGGATATACTCTTTAACTGCAAACGTGGGCAATCCGACCACGGGATGGACACAGTTTATATTTGTCCCGACTCCCACAGGATTCTCAGGGTGCTTTACTTTCCAGATGTTTTTGGGCGGCGCTCAGTATAACAACACATGCGTATGGCACAACAACGCATCAGTTGCCTACAACGGCGTGCCTTCGCCCGTTTCCACTGTAATTTTACAGGATGCCTGCTCATCACCGACTTTCACATACACCCCGACCTATACATTTACCATGACATACACTTATACACGCACGCCTACCCCGACAAACACTCTTTCACCGACGTATACATACACGCAGACGTCTACATTTACAAAGACAAATACTCCTACTTTAACCGATACTTTAACCGATACTCCGACATACACTTTTACGCCGACGCCATCTGTGACCTATACTGATACTCCGACATACACTTTTACACCTACACCATCTGTGACCTATACTGATACAAAAACAAATACGCCGACCGATACTTACACTTATACAAACACACCATCGCCGACGCCGACATATACACAGACCGTGACATATACCTACACAAATACGGTAACACCGACCGACACATTCACGTTTACACCGACCGTGACCATAACGGTGTCAATGACCTTCACAAAGACGTTTACGCCCACATATACACTGACAAATACAAATACAGCAACGCCGACATTCACGAACAGCGTATCGCCGACGCCGACATATACCCAGACTGTAACTTACACATATACAGATACAATCACAATAACAAGTACACCCACGTTTACGCCGACCGTGACCATAACGGTGTCGGTGACTTTCACAAAGACGTTTACGCCCACGTATACACTGACAAATACAAATACAGCAACGCCGACATTCACAAACAGCGTATCGCCTACACCGACATATACCCAGACTTTAACCTACACATATACAGATACAATCACAATAACAAGTACACCCACATTCAGCCCCACAGTTACTATTACAGTATCCACGACTTTCACGAAGACATTAACATATACGTACACAATAACAAGTACGCCGACATTCTCGCCTACGTATACAATAACAGCCTCACCAACGCCGACTTTCACGCAGACTGTGACGTATACATCCACGTTTACGGATACAAGCACATACACACGCACGATTACAAGCACGGTTACCCTGACAAACACGATAACGCCGACGTTTACAATAACAATATTCTCGCCGACGAACACCTTTACATTTACAATAACGCCGACCATCACAAACACATATACCTACACGCTTACATCCACAAAAACCGCGACGCCGACAAACACTTCGACCATCACGAATTCTCCGTCACCTACGCCGACATACACGAGCACAGTGACCTATACGTCGACATTCACCGACACTGCAACCGTAACACCGTCCGTGACAAACACAGTGACGCTGACAAACACGATAACGCCGACGTTTACAATAACAATATTCTCGCCGACAAACACATTTACGGCTACAATAACGCCGACCATCACAAACACATATACCTACACGCTTACATCCACGAAAACCGCGACGCCGACAAACACTTCGACCATTACGAATTCTCCGTCGCCGACACCGACATACACGTATACGGTAAGCTATACGTCAACATTCACCGACACTGCCACAAACACGCCTTCTGTGACAAACACGGTGACGCTGACAAACTCAATAACGCCGACGTTTACAATAACAATATTCTCGCCGACAGACACATTGACGGATACTGTGACATTGACGACAACATCTACATATACTTATACATTGACACCCACGCAGACAGATACCGTGCCAAACCCGACTTTTACAGATACGTTTACAAACACTCCAACATTTACCAATACTTACACTGTGACTGACACGCCTACAAGCTCACCGACACTGACATACTCACTGACGGCCACGGATACCAAGACGCCTACGCCTACATACACTGTGAGCAGTACTCTGACAAGTTCAGCCACGGACACTTATACCCTGTCGTCTACATTTACATACACAGCGACGCCGACATTCACTATAACAAGCACTTTCACATATTCGCCGACGCAGAGTGACACTGTAACCCCATCCGATACAATGACCCAGTCGGCAACGCAGACATATACACTGACAGCGACCAATACATATACTACGACGCCGACATTCACTGTAACAAGTACTTTCACAGCTACGCCAACGCAGACAGACACTGTAACTCCATCCGATACAATGACCCAGTCGGCAACGCAGACATATACACTGACGACGACCGATACATATACAGCGACGCCGACATTCACTGTTACAAGCACTTTCACGGATACGCCGACGCAGAGTGACACTGTAACTCCATCCGATACCATGACCCAGTCCGCAACGCTGACAGACACAAAGACATTGACATCTACAATGACCGACACGCCGACATTTACAGTGACAAGCACGTTCACGAATTCTCCGACGCAGAGTGACACTGTAACCCCATCCGACACCATGACCCAGTCCGCGACCCTGACTGATACTCCGACTCAAACAAGCACATTGACGCTCACCAGCACATTTACTGCAACGCCGACATTTACCCTTACGTCGACGTTTACGAGCACCAGGACTTATACATCGACTTATACTGTAACAAACACACTGTCGCCGTCTGACACTTATACCGACACGTCGACGGTAACGCTTACGAGCACATTTACATCCACGCGCACATACACAAGCACGCTGACATTTACACAGACATATACTTTTACATGTACGCCCTCCATAACATTTACTCCTTCAATTACATTTACCGTCACCAAAACAGAGACATTTACCATGACTCCGTCGATAACATTCACGCCGACATATACGATTTCTCCGACAGTAACACAGACGCCGATACCTTTCCCGTACACAATGAGCATAGGAGTGTATAATGAGGCCGGCGAGCTGGTAAAATCCATCACACTAACTTCGGTTTCTGCGCCTGCACAGGATGTGGAGCTGTATTACGGAACATCCACGACTACTGCACAGGTAAATGCGATGTCTCCGGGCTCAACGCCGCTTGAGATAGTATTGCCGGGAGTACTGACGCCGGGGATGACAAAAGGCAGCGAGGTTGAAATACCATGGTACGGCACAAACAATTCAGGACAGCAGCTTGACAACGGCGTATATTATATAAAAATAATGACAACAGACCCGTATGGCGACACGGAAATGGTGACAAAACCCATCACGGTAATTAATTCATCGCAATACGCTGAGATAAATATATTCAACAGCGCCGGCGAGCTCGTGCAGTCAATGGTGGAGCCATATGACGGAAGCAGCCAGATTGCATTCAGTATAAACGGCAATAACAGCGGCAACCCGAATGTGTTCCTTATAGGGAACGGCAACCCGGGCCTGACCATAAACTATACATCCGCAAACTCTGTGACCTGGACAGGCACAAACTCGCAGGGAGACTATGTAGACAGCGGAGTATACGAAGTACAGCTTGTAGTAAAAACAAACCAGGGCTCACAAGTAGTTGCAAGCAAGACAATAACATTGTTAAAGCAGTCGGACAACAGCCTGCTTGCCGGAATGAAGTCGTATCCAAACCCGTATAACGGAGACGGAACAACAATACCGTTTACATTCGCTTGGCAGCAGGGGAACCAGGGTACAATAAAGATAAAAATATATAATATAGCAAGTGAGCTTATCAGGACTCTCGTGGGAGACCTGAGCACAGGCAGCTATGTATGGGATCTCAATACCGTCAGCGGACAGCGTGTGTCAAGCGGCACATATATATATGTAGTTGAGGCGGTTGGAAATAATGGCGACAGGGAAACAAGGGTTTACAAGATGGCGGTTATTATAAACAGGATGCAGCAATACTAAAAATAAGCTGAATTCAAAAAAAAGGCGGCAAAAGCCGCCTTTTTTTATTTGCATATAAGGGCCTCTACTTGCGGAAAGCAGCATAATTTGATAAAATAAAAATATATAAAAGCATGAAACAGGTATGTGATACGGGAGATGCCGTGCAGGAAAATATGTAATGGACATAAATAAAGACGGGGTGAAATAAATTGCAGAAAAAACTCGCAACATACGCAGTATTAACCCTGGTTTTACTTGCCGTATTTCAGGTTTATCTTGTCACGGCTTACCCGGTATTCAGGAACGACGACTCGCCCGAGACAACAACGGTCTCATATACCCTGGGAATCGCGCACCCTCCGGGATACCCTTTATTCACGCTTGCCGGCAAAATATTCACCTTAATCCCCGTGGCATCTCAGGGATTCAGGATGAATATATTCGCGGGTTTTCTTTCTATCCTGGTACTGTTGGTCACATATTTCATATTAATAAAAAATTTGCAGATGATTTTTGAGCAGAAAAATACGGCGTTTTGTCTTGGAGGGATGCTGGCGCTTGCTTTTTCGTACATATTCTGGAACCTCGGTACAGGCGCCAAGGGCGGGATTTATATTTTCAACCTTTTGTTCCTTTCTTTATGCACGTATTACGTTTTCAGGCTTTTTAACAAGTTTGGGCATAAATATATTTACATGATTTTTTATATTTACGGGCTTTCCCTGAGCCATCACTGGCCGAATTCCATTGTCCTTGCTCCTGTGTTTTTATATTTCGTGTACAGGCATCGTGAAAAAATGAAAACAGGTAACTGGCTCTTGACAGCCGCGTTTTTCGCGGCAGGACTCACACCTTATATTTACCTGCCGATAAGGGCAATGGGAAACACGGCTTTTAAGATGGGGTACCCTGTAGGCGTAAAAAATTTCCTCGGGTTTATAGCGCTTCTTGACTACCACGCATTAAAAGAAGCCGCGCCGGACAGGTATTTTTTCCAGATGAAAGCGGCAGTTTTGTTCCTTATAAAAAATTATTCTGCGTTTGTGATACTGGCGCTGCCCGGGACATATATTATCTATAAAAAATCAAAAAAAACGTTTTATTATTACACGGCAGTATTTTTATTTACTGTTGTATCAGTTGTAGTGCTGTTTAACAAGGCAAACAGGCTTTTGATATGGATGATTGACAACTACCTCATGCCTGCTGCGTATATAATCCTGTTTTTTATCGTAACAGGGGCTGTTTTTACTATGAACAAAATACAGACTGAAAAAAAGAAAATAAAGTACGCTTCTGCGGCGGTTATGATTTTACTGCTGGCTTTTATGGCTGCAGTGAATTTCAGAAAAAATGACGGAAGCAGAGATTATGTTTTATACGACTACGGCCACAATATATTAAAAACAATGGAGCCCGGGAGCTTTTACCTGCCGGAAGGCGACTATAACAGCATGCCGCTTTATTATATACGGAATATAGAGCATGACGGCATGGATATCGGATTTGAACCAATTGGTTTTTTTGCATACCCGTGGGCAGTGCGGGATTTTGCCCTGAAATACGGGGGTATATCCTTAATATGCGGGGATTTCAGGTACTGCGTTAAAAGCATAATCGATAATTTTATAGATAAGAGCAGCATTTACAGGACGGCATATTTTGATTTGGTCCCAAATAATAACGGTTTTTATCCCGAAACCCAGAAGGGCGTGCTGCTTAAGATGGTAAAATACTTTGAAAAAATTTCCACGGCAATTTACGACGAGTATTCATACCGAGGGATTTACAGGGAGTCGGTGCGAGATATAATGAACCTGAACATCATGAGCGAATATATCAACGCCATGTTTGGGCAGGGAAACATATGCCTGTCTTCCGGAAACCCGGACGGGGCAATAAGCCTGTACAGGAAAGCCCTGCTTTTTTACAACGGCAGGCCCCAAAGCCTGATTTATTACCAGCTTGCGCTTGCTTACCAGGACAAGGGCGACCAGCGGAACAAGATGATTTGCCTTGAAAAAATAAAGGAAACAGACCCGGATTTCTGGAAAAAATATGAATCCTCGGGCTTGATTTATTATAATAAATGATACAAACAACTATTCATTGACAAAAACATGGGATAAGTTATAAAATATAGGGAAGTTAGCAGGTTAAAACCCGTTAAATATACAAAAAATAAAATAATCCGAAACTAAAGCGGTTTTTCGTTGTCTAAAAAATATCTTGATTTTTGAAGTAAAAAGCGATGGTGGACGGCAATGAAGTTTCTAAAAGAGGTTAAAAAGTTAAACAGATTGATTTTTATTATAGCTGGGTTGCTGTTATCATCCACTATGATTTATGCAACTGCACCGGCAATAGTAAGCGTGAACATTGCCCCTGCAAATCCTGGATGGGGACAACAGTTCATATTGACCTTAAACCTTTGCGTTGATGAGTATTCTACACCAAATGAACTGCTTGTTGCTATAAGTACAAGTAGTGCATTCCAACCACCACAGACCGGCGGGCAGTTATTTCTGGTAAGCTATGACAATCCGGGAACCAGCGCTCCAAGTACAAATCCTATTGCTACCAACGGAAATCCGGCTACGGCAGGTGGAGATTTTGGTTATGATTTACCTATGCCTTCTCCTTTTACGGTAAATTGTGCTGCATGCGGTGATGCAAATGGCATGCTGGTAACAGAGCAGTTTAATCTCACCATGCCTACTGCCCAGCAAATGGGAACTGCCTGTGGTTCCACAAGCCTAAACCTTCTCATAGGCACAAATTGCTCTTATTTTGGCGACAGTGACTGGATCGCGGAGTCAAACGGCGTGTGCGGTACAGATGGCGTAGGGTCAGTAACAAGCTGGACATTGCCTACCCCGCCAGCCGATACAGTTACACTTGATAAAAGAGCGGAAGGAGTGCTTCAGTCGGTAGGGGATCTTGTGCTGTTCTCCATGGATTACACATACGGCAACGGGCCGCTTACAATAACAGACCCGCTGCCCGGCGGAGGAGACCTTGCGCTTGTGTCAGTCGGGCCCGGCTCTATAACAGGCGGAAGCGTAACAGGTGCGACAGTTGGCGAGACATCGGGCACAGTCACATGGACATTCCCGACATCGACGTATATGAAATCAGGCACAGTATGGATTTTGATGCAGATGACCACGGCTATGGCATCAGGCGCGACTATAACCAATAATGCGACAGCCACGAGCGGCTCTAATAATGCAACTGCTTCTGCTTCTTTGATTGTAGGACAGGCCGCGATATCGGTGCAGAAATCAGAAAGCGTAACAACTTTTATGAAAGCTACCGGAGCGACGGTTACCATAACCTATTTTCTTAATTACCAGGTCAACGGTGACCAGCTAAAAGCTGTAAGAATGTTTGATGATACTGCAACAGGAACCTATACCAGCGCTCCGCCGTCGGGATGGAAATTCCTACCGTATAACAGCGATAATGGCACATGGACCATATCAGACCCGTGTGGCACAGGTGACAGGATATTAACAGGCGCAGACACGACTTCTTCATACCCGGCAATGCTCCTGGACGACCCGACACCTTCAAACGTGCAGATATGTACGGGTGTTATAGAGGCAGATGTTTTTATAAACCCGGGTTCTTACCCTGGAGCCGATGGTCTGGTTATTTTAAGGAGTAATGGCCAGGCAGGCGCTAATGCTGAGGCTTATAGTTTGCTTTTATCAATAGATACAGCACCTGCAGACGGATATATGGCAATACAAAAATGTGCAGACACAACATGTACATGGAACGGGGCATCAAGCGTAATTCAGATAACCGGCAATACCTGGTATCATACAAAAACATATTTGACCACAAACGGAACGGATTATATATTTAACGCAAAAGTATGGCAGGTGGGCCAGCCTGAACCGACAGGATACCAGGTGTCATGGACAGATGCAGGGGCTGCAAGCAACGCTGCGTGGAACTGCTCGGGCACAGGTACATATACTGACTGGAGGCCGGGCGTAGGCGAGCAGTCAGGCGATGAGGCCGGTGTGCAGGACTCATATAATAACTTTACTGTACTTGTGCCAAGAGTTGCAGCAAACGCTACACTTTATGACACCATACCCACAGGGCTGACATATGCAGGCTCAAACCCGACAGGAGCTACAGAAGGGTCACCGGAAATGATAACATGGCAGCTTGGAAATATCAGCGACCAGAGCGGGTCGTACACATGGTGGGCGACGACAAGCGCATGCGCGCAGAGCTTCACAAACGTAGGCGGCATAGGCGCGACAGGGATAGTGTCGGAATTTTCCAACCCGGTTGTATTTAACGTGATATGCGTATCGCCTACATTTACGGTTACTCCAACAAGGACTCCAACGCCGACAGTAAACCCGAATACTCCTACATACACTGTGACTAAAACAGATACGCCTACTTTCACGCCCACGCCGAGCGACACGAGCACGCCGACATCGACATTTACATACACAAATACCCCTACATATACGAATACATTCACATATACGCCTACCAAAACATATACGCCTACATATACATATACAGACACATACACGCAGACAGTTACATATACCAATACATATACGAATACTGTGACATATACGCCGACACTTACACCGACAGTGACATTCACGTCAAGCGTGACATTTACCAGGACATATACGCCTACATACACGCAGACGCCGAGCCCGACGCCGACACCGACAGATACAAATACCGCGTCTGTGACTTTCACGTACACAAATACAGTGACGTACACTTATACGTATACAGTCACGCCATCAACGACAAACACTGTGACAAGGACA
>Ga0335078_10000552_pt1 | contig 57505 bp, 43 predicted proteins | sample Lox_Sample_32_FD_206711 | JGI IMG/M metagenome (GOLD analysis project Ga0335078, IMG submission 206711) | Soil microbial communities from Loxahatchee National Wildlife Refuge, Florida, United States - Lox_Sample_3.2 | ecosystem: Environmental > Terrestrial > Soil > Wetlands | place: USA... | reverse complement strand
GCTCGGCCATCGAGCGGCGCGCGCCGGTCATCTTCGGCGATGGCGAGCAGTCGCGTGATTTCACCTTCGTGGAGGATGTGGCCGAGTTGAATCTCAAAGCGGCCAGAGCAAAGAATGTTGCGGGCAGGATGTACAACGCCGGCAACGGCGGCCGGATTACTCTCAACCAGGCCTGGCAGCTGGTGCAGCAGTTGGAGGGAATCGCGATCCCGCCCGAGTACGGTCCTCCGCGAGCGGGCGACGTGCGCGATTCCCAGGCCGATATTACAGCCGCGATCCGCGATTTAGGCCATGAGCCGCGCTTTTCCTTCGAGGAGGGCATGCGGCGGACATTGGAATGGTATCGCAGGCACGGCTGAGGGGGCGTCAAGCGTTCGCTTCTCGCGGTTGCGATGCGGTTCCCTTCTCTCAGAGAGGGCGGTGGAGGGTGAGGCCGGTACGCGCCGATGGTGCGATTGGCTTTGGCCTGCTCCCTGAGCCGCCGCTCAGGTCCAGCAAATCGCGGCGCTATATTAGTCGTGATGCGGAACACCCATTCCTTCTGGATGACAATTGCGCTCTCGACCGCGTTGGCCTGGGGCCAACAACAACGCAAGGCGCCGGTGACCACGATGGCTCCCGAGCCGGTCCGGTCGCCCGATCACGCCATTCTGATGATGGTCTCGGCGGAGGACGGCCAATTGGCCTATACCGTAACGTACCAAGGCAAGCCTGTGATCGAGCGTTCGGCGCTGGGCCTGGAATTGGAAAAGGCGCCGCTGCTGGGCGCGAACGTGCGGATCGTCAAGGCCGATTTCGGAGCCGTCAACGAATCGTACGCGATGCCGCACGGCAGGTCGAACCCGGTGCGCAACCAGTACCACTGGATGACCGTGGATCTCGAAGAGACGCTCGAACCGCACCGCCGCTTCCAACTGGAAACGCGGGCGTACGACGATGGCGTCGCGTTCCGCTACGTGGTGCCGCAACAAGCGGCGATCGACGAATTCCGGCTGTTGAGCGAGAAGTCCGAATTCCGGCTGGCCAAGGATGGGACCACGTACCCGCTGATTCTCGAGAGTTTTCAAACTCCGTATGAAGACAACTATCACGTGCTGCCGCTGGGCGGGCTGCATCCGGATTATCTAATCGCGCTGCCGCTGCTGACCGAACTGCCGGGCGTGGCGTGGGTGGCGATCAGCGAGGCGGATATCGACAACTACGCCGGCATGTACCTGCAGCATTCGCCGCGCGACGGGCGGCTGCTGAGGTCGCGTCTGGCGCCCTCGGTGGAAGACCCGGGGCTGGTGGTGCGCTCGGCGCTGCCGGTGAAGTCGCCCTGGCGCGTGGTGATGATCGGCGCCCAGCCGGGCAGGCTGGTGGAATCGAACATCGTGATCAACCTGAATCCGCCCTCGGCCATCGCCGACACTTCATGGATCAAGCCGGGCAAAACGGCGTGGGACTGGTGGTCGGGCAGCTATGCCGAAGGCGTGAGCTTTAAGCCCGGCATGAACACGGCGACCATGGAGCACTACATCGATTTCTGCGTGGAGGCCGGGCTGCCGTACATGCTGATCGACGCGGGGTGGGCCGCCAAGGGCAGCGGGCCAAACGATTCCGGCAGCGACATCACGCACCACAATCCGGCGGTCGATTTGCCCGCGATTCTGGATTACGCCAAGGCGCGGAACGTGCGCATCTGGCTGTGGGCGCACTGGTCCGACATCAACCGGCAGATCGACGAGGCGTTCCCGCTCTACGAAAAGTGGGGGATTGCGGGAGTGAAGATCGACTTCATGAACCGCGACGACCAGTGGATGGTGAACTTCTACCGCAGGGTGGTCCAGAAGGCCGCGGAGCACAAGCTGATGATCGATTTTCACGGCGCGTATAAGCCCGACGGGCTGCGGCGGACGTATCCGAACCTGGTAACCCGTGAAGGTGTGATGGGCGCGGAGTATAACAAGTGGAGCGGACGCGTGACCCCGGACCACAACCTGACGCTGGCCTTCACCCGTATGCTGGCCGGCCCGATGGATTACACACCCGGCGGATTCAACAACGCCACCGCGGCGCAGTTCGAACCGCGCAATGTGAAGCCCATGGTGATGAGCACGCGCGCTCACCAACTGGCACTCTACGTGGTATTCGAGAGCGGCCTGCAAATGCTGGCCGATTACCCGGAGGCATACCGTGGCCAGAAGGAACTCGAGTTTTTGAAAGCCGTGCCGAACGTCTGGGACGAAACGAAAGTGATTGGCGGGCGCCCGGGCGAATACATCACCGTGGCGCGGCGCAGCGGCCATGAGTGGTACGTGGGATCGATCACGGGGTCGCATCCGAGTGAAGTGAATTTGCCGCTGGAGTTCCTGGCCCACGGCGACTACGTTGCGGAGATCTACTCCGATGCCCCGGATTCCGACAGCAATGCAGAGCACACAGTGAAAGAGGAAAAGCCCGTCAGCGCGGCAACCACACTTCGCGTGAAGATGGTTTCCGGCGGCGGGCAGGCGATTCGCCTGAGGCCGGCGCGGTAGGGCGGCGCCTGAGTCTTCAGCAGGGGGCAGGATGGCACTCTGCGCGGCGATCGAGGCGCCGGGCGCGGCGATTGCCAATCGGCGCAGCTTCCCAAGCTGCCCCGCATTCGAACCCGATCGCCGGGTCACCGCGCCGGCGATCGCTAGTGCTTGGCGAACATCGCCTGCACATCCTTGCGCAGCGCAGCCTGGCTGCCCGGACGGCTGTAGAACATGTGGCCGCCCGGATATTCGCGCACGGTGACGCGCGTCGCGTCGCCCATGACCGGCATCTGGTCCACGGTCAGTATCGAACCCATGAAAGGGCACGAGAGGTCGTTCCAGCCGTGCGCAATAATGACGCGCAGCTTCGGGTCAGCCGCCACCGCCTGCCTCAAATCGGGCACCGCGCCCCTGCGCAGGGACCGGCTGTCGTGCTCCCACTGCGAACCCACCTCGTAACTGAGCGCGTTGTAGCGCGCATCGGTCTTCCAGCCGACCACGCGGGTCACAAAATCCACCATCGCCGTAGTGGTCGGCGCGATGATGCTCTCCAACATCGGATCGTTTGCGCGCTGCTCGGGAGCAAACGGGAACGGGTCATACCCGGTTACATTCGAGTCGTACACGCTGCCGATCCTGCCGCTTTCGCGGAACACTTCGCGCAGATAGGCGCCGGTGTCCAAGCGGCCGCCGGCGCGCCGCACAAACTCCTCCTCGAGACCGGTTAACTCGGTCACGCGTTTGACGATTCGCGGCGTCGCCTCCGGGTCGGACCGGCCCTTGAGCAGGTCGCTGGCATACTCCCCGCGGGTGTACGCAATGACCGGCGCCATCGCGTCCGAGGTCAGCTTATCCTCGCGCTCGAGATGCGCTGCGGTAATCGACGGCAGCGTCAGCATCCACGGAACGGGAGAAACGTCGCCATTGTCCTCCAACGCCGGATTCAGGTACGGCGAGACCAGCACCACACCGTTCATCGCCACGCCGAGTTGTGTTTGCAGGTAGTGCGTGATCCGCGGACCGCGGTAACCTCCGTAGCTTTCTCCCACCAGATATTTTCGAGAGCTCATACGCCCGTTCTTTACCAGCCAGTCGTAGATGATGCGCGAGAGGTAATGAATATCGGCATCGACACTATAGAACTGCTTCTTGGCGTCGTCCACCGAAGTCAGCGACCGGCTGTAGCCTGTGCCGATCGGATCGATGAATACCAGATCGCTGAAATCCAGCCACGTTCCGGGATTGTCGGTCAATTTCGCCGGATCGGACGGGCTGTCTCCCTCGACGCCGAACTCGAGGTGCTTCGGCCCGATGGCTCCGAAATTGAGATAGACGGAAGCCGCGCCCGGGCCGCCATTCAACGCGAAGGTAACCGGCCGGTCCTGGCCGTCGACGGTATATGCGGTAAGGACCACCTCACCAATCTTCTTTCCGTTTTCGTTGACCGGCAGCGCGCCGACGGTGACCGTGTAGGCTAACGGCTTGCCTGCGAGCTGAATGCTCTGCGCCACATGCGCGTCCGCGGGCAGCGGAGCCTCCTTGTCGGCAGTCTTGTCTTTGTCTTTCGCATCGGCGGCAGCCGGCGGAGGCGCGGGCTTCGCTTCCTGGGCAAAGGCGCAGGACGAGCCGAGGGCCAGCATCGACACCGCCAGCAGGCAAGCGCTGGCGCCTTCACGAATCGGGTGGAATGAAATAGGACTCATTTGGCTACGATACCGTAAACCGGCCGTTTCGTGGTCCTGGCGGAGGAACGGGCCGGAGGCCAGGAAAAGACGGGTTCGGCAGCCGACGGCGGCGTGCGCGGAAAAACCCTGCGGTCGAATTCTCGGCCCGGCACTCCAGATGTGCCGGGCACCGGGAGGGGAATGCCGCGCTAGATTTCAACCGTCAGGTCAGGCTCGGGCAACAGATCATGTTCTCGCGCCACCCATACGTACAGAGTGGGGAGCAGGAACACATTCATCACCATGGCTACCATCAGTCCGCCGACGATCACGATGGCGAAAGGACGCTGCGAGTCGGAGCCGATAGCGTGCGACAGCGCGGCGGGCAGCAACCCCAGCGTAGCGACCAGGGTAGTCATCATGATGGGCCGCAAGCGCAACACGGCCCCTTGAATGGCGGCTTGCTCCACCGAATGACCGCGGGCGCGAAGCTGGTTGATGTACTCCAGCATGATCACACCGGTCTGCACGCAGACCCCGAACAGCGCCAGGAAACCGACTCCCGAAGAAACCGACATGTGGGTGCCTGTGACGAGCAGTGCGAGCAGGCCGCCGAGCGGCGCCATGGCCATGTTCGCCAGCATCAGGCTGGCCCATTTGAAGGAATGGAACATGGTGTAGAGAATGATGAAGATCACCAGAACGGTGACCGGCAGCACAACCATCAGGCGCTTCTGCGAACGCTGCTGGCTGGCGTATTCACCCGCCCAGTTGATGGTGTAGCCTTTCGGCAGCTTCACTTGCTGCTTTACCTTGCGGATCGCCTCTTCGACAGTGCTGCCCAAGTCGCGGCCGCGCACGGAGTATTTGAGTGCGACGTAACGCGAGTTCGCCTCGCGGTAGATTTCCGATGCGCCGTCCAGTTCGTCAACCCGGCACAATTGAGCGAGTGACACGCGCTCGCCGGAAGGCGCAAGCAATCGAATCTGTTCGATCGCCTGCCTGGTGTCGCGATAGGCGGGAAGATAGCGCGCCACCAGATCGAAGCGCTGCTCGCCTTCGAGTACCTGGCTTACGGCGTTGCCGCCCACTGCGGTCTGAATCGCGTCCTGCACGTCGGCGACGTTGATGCCGAAGCGCGCGGCAACGTCACGGTTGACCCTGAATTCGAGGTTCGGCTGCCCGATGACGCGGAACAGACCCAGGTCCTCGATTCCCCGCACGCCGCGCATCACCTTGACAATCTCATCGCCCTTGGCTTCGAGCAGCTTCAAATCGCTGCCATAAATTTTGACCGCCAGTTCGCCCTTGACGCCGCTCACCGCTTCCTCCATGTTGTCGGAGATGGGCTGCGAAAAATTCCAAAGCACACCGGGCAGCTTCTCGACTTCACGGTCCAGCGCGGCGATTAGTTCTTCCTTATCTTCGCGAAACACGGGCCGCCAGTTCTCCTTGGGCTTCAGGTCGACGAAGTACTCGGTGTTGAAGAAGCCGGTGGTGTCGTTGCCATCGTCGGGGCGGCCCACTTGCGAAACCACCTGGGTGACTTCGGGGAACGACGCAAAAATCACCCGCGCCTGGTTCATGAGCCGGGTGCCCTCGGTGGGACCGGTCGATGGAGCCAGCGTCCCGCGCGCCCAGATGGCGCCTTCGTCCAGGTGCGGCAAAAACTCGGAGCCGATGATGCCGCTGGTCAGCAGGTACCCGGCCGCCGCTACGGACAACACGGCCAGCCCCACCGGCGCCCAGCGGTGCTCAATGGCCCACTTCACGGCACCGCGATAAAGGTCGGTAACGAACAGCAACACCGGATTGTGCCACTCTGTGCTTTCGCGGCGGAAGAGGAAACTCGCAAGCACCGGCGCCAGCACGATGGAAAAAAGCAGAGCCCCGGCGAGAGCGAAAGCCACCGTCCACGCCATGGGTTTGAACAAGCGCCCTTCCACACTCTGCAACGTGAAGATCGGAAGGTAAGCGGTGATGATGATGCCGATGGCATAAAACACCGGCCGCTGCACTTCGTGAGCGGCCTCGCGGATGCGGTCCATGGCGGGCTTGGGAGTTCCGCGCTCGCCCAGATGCCTCACGATGTTCTCCACCATCACCACAGCCCCGTCTACAACCATGCCGAAATCAAGCGCGCCCAACGAGAGCAGATTCGCGGGAATATGGCGCAGGTCCAGACAGATGGACGCGAACAGCAGCGAGAACGGGATCGTCATAGCCACGATCAGCGCCCCACGCACATTCCCCAGGAAGAGGAACAGGATGATCGCCACCAGGATGATTCCTTCGGTGAGATTGTGGAGCACGGTGTGCGTGGTGTAGTGGACCAGGTCGCTGCGGTCGAGGAAGGGGACCACCTTCACTCCGCGCGGCAGAATGCTGTCATTCAATTCTTCGACTTTCGCGTGAATGCCTTTGAGCACCTGGTCGGAGTCTGCGCCCTTGCGCAGCAGAGCGATGCCTTCGATGACATCGTCATTGTCGACAATCTTGCCGTCGGCGCGGTGAATCGCCTTGCCGATCTGTCCCAGCCGGACCTTGGGGCCCTGCTCGACGGTGGCGATATCGGAAACGCGAACCGGCGTGCCGCCCTGCGTCTTCAGCACGATTTTGCCGATGTCCTGGACGCGATCGACCAGGCCCACCTCGCGCACATTGACCTGCTGCAGCCCCTGTTCGATGAAATTGCCGCCCGCATTCACATTGTTATTGGCAAGCTGCTGCTCGACCTGCCCGATGCTGAGTCCGTAGTCCACCAGCTTATCGGGGTCGATACGCACCTGGTATTCCTTCGTGGTGCCTCCAAAGCTGGCGACATCGACCACGTTGGGCACCGATTTGAACTGCTTCTCCAGCACCCAATCTTCGAGCGCTTTCAACTCCAACAGGTCGAATTCGGGATTGTCGCTGTGCAGCGTGTACCAATAGATCTGCCCCACCGGGCTCCAGTCCGTGCCCATTTGCGGTTGCAGATTCTGCGGCAGAGTGACTTCCGCGAGGCGTTCGAGCACCTTGGCGCGGTTCCAGTCGTTATCCGAATCGTCGTCGAAGACCAGCATCAGGCTGGAGAGCCCGAATAGCGAGGTGGAACGCAGGTGCTCGAGGTGCGGAAGTCCGTTCATCACGATTTCGAGCGGAATGGTCACCTGCTGTTCGACCTCCTCGGCAGCGCGTCCCGGCCACTGCGTGATGACCTGGACGTAGTTGTTGGCCACGTCGGGATAGGCTTCGATGGGCAGCTTTTCAAAGGAAACGACGCCCCAGAAAAACAGCAGGACAGCGATCACCACGACGAGAAAGCGGCTGTGGAGCGCGAAATCGACAACTCTCCGGATCATGTCGCGATCACCCGCCTATTGCTCCGCCGTATTCTGGAGAACGAGGGCGTTCGAAACCACGCGGTCGCCCGGCGCGATGCCGCCCCGCACTTCCTGAAGGTCCGGCGGCAACATCTTTCCGCCCGTGACTTCTACTCTGCGAAACGTGTTTGCCCCCGCGGGGACATAGACCCAATCGCGGTCGTGCAGGTGCAGAATCGCCGCAGCCGGCACCACGGCGCGCGGTTCCTTCTGCTGGCCGTGGAAGGTGGCGGTCACGAACATTCCCAGGCGCAGGATGCCGGGGTTGGGCACCTGAAGCCGCACCTTGGCGGTGCGGATGTTGGGGTCGAGGATGGGGCCGATGTTATCGATGCGGGCGCGCAGCGCGCGACCCGGATAGGCGCTGAGATGGATGTCGGCGAACTCGCCAATGCGCACGTTCGCCAGGTCGTTTTCGTACACGTCGCAGATCACCCAGACGTCGGACAGGTCAGCGATGGTGAACAGGTTGGGCGAGTTGTCGAGCGTCTTGACGCCGGCCGCATTGGTGACATTCTGTTCCACGATCACACCGGAAATGGGCGCGAAGATGTCCACCAGCGAACTGGGATGGCTGACATCCACTCCGAGCACCTTGAGGCGCTCGAGAGCCGTGTCCACATCCACCAGCGCCTTGTCGGCGGCATCCTGGGCCACCTCGAGGTCCTTCTGCGCCACGGCTCCCTTGTCGTACAGCAGTTGGGTCCGGGAAAGCTGCGCTTTCAGCAGCGTCTGATCAGCCAGCGCGTGGCGGTAATCGGAGAAGGCGGATGAAATGTCCGAGCTCTGCACCCGCATCAGCAACTGCCCTTTACCAACGGTGTCGCCGAGCTTGGCGTGGATCTCGACCACGCGGCCGGAAGCGAGCGAAATCACCGGTACATTGCGCGAGACATCGGCACTCACCGCGCCGGTCACTTGCAGCTCGGGCGCCGTTTCGCGCAGTTGCGCGGTGGCCAGCGGAAACTCCTCCGCGTGATCCACCTTGATCACGTTGACGTCGGATTCCTTCTCCACCTGCGTTGGCGGCGGTGCTTCCGCCTTGGCGTCCGGCTGCCCCTTGGCCCCGCAACCTGCCATGACCAGCCCGAGCCCCAGAAAAATAATCCCGGCCGCTTCCCTCCTGCGCTTCATGGAATCACCTCGTGCCCGGCGGCCAGGTTCAACTGTCCCGCGGCCGTCAGATAACTTGCGATCAGGTTGAGGTATGCCACCTGGACCGCCCGGTAATCGTGCTGGGCATCCAGAAAGTCCACCAGCGCCGCGCCCCCGTGCTGGTAGGAAAACGAAACGGTGTCCCGCACGCTGGTGGCGCGCGCGAGAAAGCCGCTCGTTCCACGATACGGCTGGAGCAAATTCACGGCGGAGACCAGGGTGAAATAAGCGGAATCCACGTCGCTGAAGACCTGGTTCTGAGCGGCGTCGCGCAGCCGCTCCGCGTGCTTGATGTCGATCTCGGTGCGCGCCTTTTCCCCCTGGTTCTTGTCGAAAATACGCAGAGGAATGTTGATGCTGGCGCCCATATAGACCGGGATGGGCGGGTTGCGCGCGAAATCCACGCTGAACGTCGGATCAGTCGAGCCGTTCGCCACGGCCAGTTTGTGATCGGTTCGCGCCTTGTCCACAGCTTGCACTGCGGCTTGCAAGTCCGGCCGGTTGGCCAGGGCGATGGTGTGCAGTTCTTCGAGCGGCATCAGCTGCTCGGAAAAATCGAACGGTCCGGCGACATCGAACTGGTCGACCGGCAAGCGATCGCTCAGCATGGCCTGCAGAGTGATCTTGGCGGTGCGCAGATTCACCAGCGCCGTTTCGTAGTCGGATTGATACTGCGGCAACTGCAGCTCAATCCGGTCCAGGTCGACGCGCGCGATGTCGCCGGCAGTGAAACGGTCGCGGCTGATGCCAACCTCCTTGGCGAAGTAATCGAGGTTGTCTTTCGCCAACGCCAGCACCCGCTGGGCCTGCAGCGTTTGCACGAAAGCCGCACGTAGCATGAACAGCAGAGTGCGCTCCAGATCCGCTTGCTGCGACACCGCGATCGCGGTGCCCTTCTGCGCGCTCTCCAGCCGCAATTCCCGCTTGTGCCGCCGCTCATGCAAATAACTCACCGATGCGAAAGGGAACGTGTAGGCGAAGGGCCGGTAAGCGTCGGGACCTCCGTTCGGTGGGGGCTGCTTGGAGAAGGGGTTGATCTGGTCCAGCCCTCCGGTCAAATCAGGGTTAGGGCGAAGGTACGCGGTGACTTCCTGCTCTTTGGATTCCTGAATATTGATCTGGCCGGCCTGCAGCGTGGGGTTGACGGCGGCGAATTTGTCCTTCACCTGCGGCCAGGTAAGCGGAGTCTGCGCGAAAGCGGGGACCAGGCAGGCCGCGGCCAAGCCGGCGCCCATACGCAGCGCGGCACGGGCAACTGTGCCGGCTGGGGCTGGCAAGGTTCGTTTCCATTTCGGCTTCATGTGGATGCAGGGGCCACCGGGCCCACAATATGGCTGGGGTTTCCTCTTTGACTCTAGCGGCTTCGGCGGCGAGGCCACTACCTATCTTTCGGGCGCAGGCAACCTATCTTTCAGTGCCCAGCCTTGGCGTGTAGCATGATTGTATCTACAATTCGGAGAAAGGCTCAACAGTGCGATTGTCTCAACTCGAGGGCAACGTCCGTGTGGCTGCGGCCGGTTTGCTCATCGTGGCTGTAGCTCTGATTGACTGGCAGGTCGATCCACCGCTGGCGTTCGGGTTCCTTTATCTCGGGCCGATTCTCCTGGTAGGCACGGTGTGGCCCCGCTTGCGCATCCTGGCCACCGCCGCGCTCTGTACGCTGCTTTCGCACGTTTTTGCGCCACATTTCCCGCTCAGCTTGTCTTTGCCGGAGGACTTCCTGGTGTTCATCGCGCTCGGTGGCACCGGGCTGTTCACCTTCGAAATTAGCCGCACCCGGGCACGCGAACTGGAGAACCTCCGACGCGTGGAGAGCGAGGTGGCTGCCCGGCGCTCCGCGGAAGAGCAGCTCGAGTTTCTGATTGAAAGCAGCCCTGTGGCTATCCTCACCATGGCTCACGATTGCCTGGTGCTGCGGGCCAACCAGGCAGCGCACCGGCTTTTCGGCGTGCCCGACGGCGGCTTCGCCGGCAGGAGCATCCGGCGTTACGTTCCGGCGCTCGGTCGCGTACCCTTCGGTGGTTCGGCCCAGCCGACCTTTCGCACCGAAATGCAATGCCGCGGACAGCGCGATGACGGCGACGTTTTTCTGGCCGACGTTTTCTTTTCCACTTACCAGACGGCCATGGGTCCCCGCCTGGCAGCCCTGGTCGTCGACGCTTCCGAGCAGCTGAGAGAGAGAGAAGAATCGGGCCTCGAACAGTTGCTCGCGGGCTCGCGCATTCTGGTGGGCGCAGTATCCCATGAGATCCGCAACGTCTGCGGCGCCATCGCGGTAATCTACGAGAACCTGGCTCGTTCCGGGGCGCTGCGGTCAGACCGGGACTTCGAAGCGCTGGGGTCGCTCGTGGAAACACTCACTCGCATCGCCTCGGTCGAGCTCAAACAGAGCCAACGGTCCAACACGGTGGCCGGCGTCGACCTTTTTGAGACGCTGGATGAGTTGCGCATCGTCCTCGAGCCCTACTGCCGGGAAGCGGGAATTGACGTGCATTGGAGCGTGCCGGAGGAGTTGCCGCCCGTATGGGCCGACCGCCACAGCCTGCTGCAGGTGCTGCTCAATCTGATCAAGAACAGCGAACGAGCACTCGACCAGGCGGCCGCCAAGCGCATCGATATCGCGGTCTCGGCCAACGCGCACGCCGTCTTCCTGCGCGTCACCGATAATGGTCCCGGGATCAGTTCCAGCGAGAAGCTGTTCCAGCCCTTTCAACAGGGCGCGAAGTCCACCGGGCTCGGATTGTTTCTCTCGCGCGCGTTTGTGCGCTCTTTCCACGGCGATTTGCGGCACGATCCCACGGTGGCGGGCTGCTCGTTTGTCATCGAACTGGCCATAGCCGGCCCCAGCGAGCGCGAATTCTCGCGCGTGGCGGAACATGGAACGCATCCGGTTGTTACTGCTTGACGATCACGTGTTGTTCCGCGAGAGCCTCGGCCGGCTGCTCGCCTCCGAGCCGGACTTCGTCATGGCCGGTCATTGCGGGGCTGCGTCCGAGGCGCTGGACATTCTCAAAACTGCACCGGTGGACGTCATCCTGCTCGACTACGATCTGGGCGATGACCACGCCACCCAGTTCCTGGAGGCTGCGCGCCGCGCCGGGTATCGCGGCAAGACACTGATGGTGACCGCCGGCATGAGCGCTACCGAAAGCTCCATCGCGCTCAAACTGGGCGCATCCGGCATTTTTCTCAAACACAATTCTCCCGGCAGTCTCGCCCAGGCCATTCGCCAGGTGGCGGCCGGTGAAATGTGGGTTGACCCTAAAGTGATTCAATCGCTTGCCGACAACGTGAGTTTCCGCGAGGAGCAGAGTCTTCGCCGCTTGCTCACGGAGCGCGAGCAGGAGGTATTGCAGGGACTATTCGAAGGTTTAACCAATAAGGAGATCGCCGCGCAGCTCGGCGTCTCGGAAAGCGCCATCAAAGCCACGCTGCAGCAACTTTTTCAAAAAACACACGTGCGCACGCGCAGCCAACTGGTACGCATCGCGCTCGAATCCTCGCTAGGCACCACGCGACGGTAAACGGCCCGCGCGGCGTTGCCGTGCCGGCGTCTCTATATGCGGGTGCAGCCGATTGTAGACCGCCCACGCGATCCCGGCCAGCACGCCGAGAACAATCAGGATCTCGGGTATATCCAGGTTCATAACGTACCTGCCTACATGAATTGTAAGCTGAATTGTGCCCAAAAGAAACAACGGAACGGGCGGAAATCACCTCAATTTGCGATCCAGAAAGGAAGCAGCGGCCTGGTAGGCTGCCAGCCAGGTGCGGTAGAGCAGGAAATCGTGGATTTCGTCCGGGAAGACCAGCTCCTCCACTTCCACGTGCCGGCGGCGCAGAGCGTCCGCCAGCCTCACCGTCTGGCTGAACTGCACATTGCGGTCGTCATCCCCCTGAATCAGGAGCACGGGTGAACGCCAGGTGGAGAGGAACGCCATGGGAGACGATTCGAATGCCAAGGAATAATCGGGCGCAGTCACCGGAATTTCGAGCTCGGCGGCCCAGTCGTGAACGCCGTGCAAGTCCACGCCGGCGCGAAACAGGTCGGATGCGCGCGCCAGGGCCATGGCGGTGAGGTAGCCGCCGTAGGAACCGCCCCAGGCGCCGATGCGGTCCGGATCGACATCGGAGCGCGACCGCAAATAAACTCCGGCGCCCTGCACGTCGTTATACTCGCTGCCGCCGGCCGGACCATAACGCAGCGCTTCGCGAAAATCCAGGCCGTAGCCGATTCCGCTGCGGTAATTCACCGACAGCACCACGAAGCCGCTGTTGGCGAGGTACTGGTTCAGCGCGTAGCAGTTCGAGTAGTAATACATGTAATGCCAGTCAAGCAGCATCTCGCGGCGCGACCCGCCGTGGAAGAAGACCACCGCGGGGGCACGGCTGCCCGGTTTCTGATTCGGCGGGAGAAAGAGCTGTCCGTGGACGGCGAGGCCGTCGGCGCTCGAAAAGATTACCTGCTGCGGCGTCACCATCCGGCTCAACGGGAAATCCGCGGGAATCGATTCGGGATGCAGGTCGCGCGTGCTGCCGCCGATGCGGAGGGCGGCGTGTGCCGGGTGTTGCGCGTCAGAGCGGAGAAACCCGAGCGCGCCATCGGCGGCGGGAGCGGGCGCCCATTCGCTGCCTTCGCCTTGCGTGACGGGCTCGGGCGGCCCACCCGAAGCCGCCACCTTCCAGAGATGACGGCGATCGATATCGCCTTGGTTGGAATTAAAATAGACTTCGCCGGCGCTCGGCTCCAAAGCAACTTCTTCCACTTCAAACGCGCCCGGCGTGAGAAGCAATGGATCGCCGGCGGCCACCGGAATGGAATAGAGGTGGGTCCAGCCATCGGCCTCCCACGGGAAAATCAGGCGCGACCCGGCCCAGAGAATCTGGTTGGCGGCGGTGATTTCGCGGAAGACGCTGCCGGGGCCGGGGTGGGCGCGGAAAACCTCGCGGCCCTCGCCGGTTTCGACCGAGGCGATGCGGATCGACCACGGCTCGCCCTCCCGGAGCGGTTCGCGTGGGCCGCGCACGCCCGAGGAAGGAACCCGGATCAACGCCACGCTCCGGCCGTCGGGGGACCAGGCAGGCTGAATGTCGCGATCCGTGCTGGGATCAAGGTAGCGCAGAGTGCCTGAGGCGGTGTCGTAAACGCCGATGAAGCCGTGGTCGCCGCGGTCGCTTTCGAATGCCACGCGCGTTCCGTCGGGCGACCAGACAGGGCCTTCGCACTGGCCGCGGGTTTTGAGAGCCACGCTCGAGGCCGAGCCCCCCGCCGGCTCCCACCACAGCTGGCCCTTATGGATCCACGCAATGTTGCCGTCGCGCGCCCCCACGGCGGGCGAATGGCCTTCGCCGATCTTCCGCGGCGCGCCGCCCGCCGTGCTTACCAGCCACACGTCCTGCTCCGTGCCCTTGGGATCGAGCGCCGGGTTCGGATACTCGCCCGCCCGGTTGGTGCCATCGAGGCGCGTGTAGACGATCGCATCGCCCCCCGGTGTCCAGGCGAGGCCGGCCAGTTCCTGGCCGTCGTCCTGGGTGTAGGCAGTGATCTGGCGGGCACGGTACTGCGGCGCTTCCGCCACCCAGATGTTGCGCACGCCGCGCCGGTTTTCGACCCACGCCCAGGCGAGCTTGCCGGCGAGGGGTGAAGCCGTCAGCTGGGTGGGAAAGGCGGACCCCAAAACCTGGTCGAGCGTGAAGGGCGGCTGTGCGGCAGCACAGCCGGCGAGCAGCAGAACCGCGAGGATACGCATGAAATCAATATTACCCGCGCCCGCTGCGCGTGCAAAGCGCTCACTTGACGGTCTTGGCGTTTTTCTTCCGCGAGGCTCGCTTCAGCGGGTCGGCTGGATTGTAGCTGAGTTCCTTGGAGAGAATTTCGACCAGCCGGGAGAGGACTTTGGTTCGCGCCCAGTACTTATCGTCGCCTTCCACCAGGGTCCAGGGAGCCGTGCGCGTGCTGGTCTTCACCAGCATCTCTTCGACGGCTTCCTGGTACACGCTCCATTTCTTGCGGTTGCGCCAATCCTCGTCGGTGAGCTTCCAGGCTTTGTAGCCGATAGTCTTGCGCTCTTCAAAGCGGCGAAGCTGCTCTTCGCGGGAGATGTGGATCCAGAACTTGGCGAGAATCGTCCCAAAGTCTCTCAACTGGCGCTCAAATGAGTTGATCTCCTTGTATGCGCGCTTCCAGGCTTCTTCGGGAGCGAAGCCTTCCACGCGCTCGACGAGCACCCGGCCGTACCAGGAGCGGTCGAAGATGGCGATCTGGCCGCGCTCGGGAAGGCGGCGCCAGAAGCGGTAAAGATAGTGGCGCGTTTTATCTTCGCCCTGCGGGGCCGCGATGGGATAAACCACGTAACCGCGCGGGTCCAGCTTTTCAGTGATGCGCTTGATGGCGCCGCCCTTGCCGGCGGCGTCCCAGCCCTCGAACATAATGATCACCGGGCGCTTTTTCAGGTAGACCTGGTATCCGAGTTCGCGCAGCTCAATCTGGCGCCGAGTCACCTCGGAGACGTAGTCTTCGCGGTTGAGCTTGCGCGTGAGATCGAGCGTTTCGAGCATTCAGAGCCTCCCCTCCGAAAGCGAATCCATGGCGGCGCGCAACTCAGCATCCTTGGCTGCCGCGGCGGGCGTCGCGGCAGCGGCGGGCGGCGCATCGGGGCCCAGGCGTTTATCGAGAGCCGCCACGATCGTGTCGAAGATGCGCTTGCGTGCGTACCATTTGGACGTGGCTTCCACGATGGTCCAAGGCGCAAACTCGGATTCGGTCAGTTCGAGCATCTCCTCGATCGCGGTCACGTATTCGCCGTATTTCTTGTGGCGGGCCCAGTCCTCGCCGCTGACACGCCAGGCTTCCAGCGGATCGGCTTCGAGCGCCTGGAACCGCTTCTGCTGCTCCTTCTTTGAGATGTGGAGGAAGAACTTCAGAATGACCGTGCCGTCGTCCGCCAGCACGCGCTCAAAATCGACAATGTCGCGGTAGGCGGGGCGCCATGCCTTCTCGTCAATCCTGCGCTCCACGCGCTCATCGAGCACGTGATAGTACCAGCTTCGATCGAAAATCACCATCTCGCCCCGGTTCGGCACCTTCAGCCAGAAACGCCACAGCCACGGCCGTTGCTGCTCATACGTGCGCGGGGCGGTGATGGGATACAGTTTGAACCCGCGCGGATCGAGGCGCTGCGTCAACGCGGCGATCGCCGTTCCCTTGCCGGAAGCGTCCCAACCTTCGAACACGATCACTGTCGGCACGCCATGGTCCCAACACGCCTTCTCCAGATCGTAGAGACGGTGCTGCTCGGCAGGGAGCGCCTGCTTGTACTCCTCCCTGGAGAGTTTCCTTTTGAGGTTGATGTTTTCGAGCATGGCTCCTGATTTATGTTAGTGCATGGAAGCCATCGTTATTCGCGGAGAATGCTTTGCCAAGCGTACTAGGTGAGGCTTCGGCGTGGTCGCCGGTATCCGGGCAGGTGCCGCCAGGCGGCGGGCTGGGCCGGGCAGGCACGGCTCCCATCAGCGTTTCAGGGGCGAAACATGCCTGGCCGCTGGTATGCGTGAACGGCGCTGTGACGGCCGTGCCACTTGTGCTGTAATACCACTGTGAAAAACATTCTGTCGTTGATGCTTCTGGCTGCGGCAGCGGCGCACGGGACGGATCTGCTGGCTTTTTCGGGAGGGTACACAAGCCCGAATGGCGGCAAGGGAATATACGCTTACCGGTACGACACGGCCTCCGGCGCACTGAAGGCGGCTGGGCTGGCGGTCGAAACCGCCAGCCCTTCTTTTCTGGCAGTGGATGAGGCCGGGCGGTTTCTGTACGCCGTGAATGAGACCGATCGCGGGATGGTCAGCTCCTTTTCGATCGACCGGGCCGCGGGCAAGCTGACGCTCATCAGCCAGGTTTCTTCCAAAGGCGGCGGCCCTTGCCATCTGGCACTCGATGCCACGGGCAGGTGGCTGGCAGTGGCGAATTACGGGACCGGCAGCGTAGCTGTTCTCCCGGTAGGCTCCGATGGCAAGCTCGGCGAAGCCGCCGCATTCGACCAGCACCACGGCTCCGGGGTCAATCGCGCGCGCCAGGCAGGACCGCACGCGCATGAAGCAGTTTTCTCTCCCGACAATCGGTACCTGCTGGTGCCGGACCTCGGTCTCGACCAGATCCTCATCTACCATTTCAATGCCGCCAAAGGAACGATTACCCCCAACGACCCTCCATTCGCCGTCGTGGCGCCCGGATCGGGGCCGCGCCATCTGGCTTTTGCTCCCAACGGCAAGATCGTATATGTGCTCAGCGAGATGGCATCCACGGTTACGGCTTTTCGCTACGACGCGGCGCGGGGCGAGCTGGAGAGCTTTCAGACCGTGAGCGCGCTGCCGGACCATTTCACTGGGTCGAGCACCACCGCCGAGATCGCCGTCAACGCTGCGGGCAGCGCGGTGTATGCCTCCAACCGCGGGCACGACAGCATCGCATTGTTTCATATCGAGCCTGAACTGCATACGCTGATGGCGCCGGAGCACACACCGACATTGGGCAAAACGCCGCGCCACTTCACGCTTGACCCCGACGGCAAATTCCTCGTGGTCTCGAACCAGGCTTCGGGCAACATTGTGGTTTTCCGGGTCCATCCCCACACTGGGGAGTTGACGCCAACCAAGCACATGCCGGTAGAGCAGCCGAGCCCGGTGTGCGTGGTGTTCGTCAGATAACACCTGAAAACTCGCGCACACCCGAGCGTTCGCCGGCGGAGGCCCGCTCACTGAGTGGCTCACAGCAGCCGGAAATTCACTTCCACCACGGCACTGCACGGGACCGGATTGCCATTGCGGTAAGCCGGGCGGAAGCGCCAGCGGCCCACGGCTTCGATGGCGCGCTCCTCCAAACCGAACCCGAGAGGCCGGCGTACCCTGATGTCGCGGGGAAACCCATTGGCGTCGATCTCAACTTGCAGGATTACAGTGCCCTGAATCTTACCCTTGCGCGCCTCCTCGGAATAGGCCGGCTCGGTTTTGAAGATCAGCACCGGCGCTTTGAAGACACTGCGCCCGCCTGGGCCGCCAGGTCCGCTCACACCGCCATGGTGGCCCGGGCCTGCGCCTGGTCCATCGCCTGGGCCTACGCCGCCGCGGTTGCCCGTCCCGATGCCGCCGTCCTTGCCCGGTCCGCCGGAATTCGTCCCGAAGATTCCCGTGGGGTCCCCCCACTGCTCGACATTCACCGCCGGCATGACGGTGTCGGGCGGCGCCAGGATGGTCGGCTCGATCGGAAGCTTGGGGTCGAGGTTGCGGATCTCAATCACCGGCGCGGTGAAGACCCGGCGGGCCGGGCGCGGCAAGGCGCCGAGCTGCGGAGGCGCCGTCTGGTTCTGGCCGCCCCCTCCTCCGCCGCCGGATGCGGCGGGCAGAAAAACCAGGTCGCGCGCGGCCAGCAGCATTGGCTGCACAAGCCTGACGGGTGGATTGGCCCCCGTGGTTGCCAACAGTATCAGCGCGATGGCTGCCGCGTGCAGCAGCAGCGAGTAGAGAGTGGAACGTGTGCGTGAGCCATGCATAGCCGTGCACCTGCCACCGCAGCTTGTGCAGGTCCCAAGCCATTTCGCAGGTGCTTTGTTTCGAGCGCCCGCCCAGGCCGTATCAGTCGATTCGCGGCGACAGTGTGTGAGCCGGGAAACGGGCTCACGAAGAACGCGGCCAACCACGCCACGCGCCAGTTGTCCGCGCGCCTCGGTTACTGCGGCTCGCGGGCTCCTGATACAATCCTTGTCTGCCATGTTCCGCAAGGTCCTGATTGCCAACCGCGGCGAGATCGCGGTTCGCGTGATGCGCACGCTGCGGGAAATGGGGATTCCGTCGGTCGCAGTTTACTCGGATGCCGACCGCACGTCGTTGCACGTCCGCATGGCGGATGAGGCCGAGCACATCGGTCCCGCACCTTCCTCGGAAAGCTACTTGCGCACGGACCGAATTCTACTTGCGGCCCGGACGCGCGGCGCCGATGCGATTCACCCGGGATATGGCTTCCTGAGCGAGAACGCCGGGTTCGCGGCGGCGTGTGAGCAGGCGGGCATCGCCTTTATCGGCCCGTCGGTTCCAGCGATTCGCGCCATGGGATCGAAGACGGCGGCGCGCCAGGTTGCGACCGCCGCCGGCGCCCCCGTCGTTCCCGGCACAGACCGCCCGGTCAGCCTGGAGGAGGCGCGCGCGTTCGCCGCCGAACACGGATACCCGATTTTGCTCAAGGCGGTCGCCGGCGGCGGCGGTAAGGGCATGCGCAGTGTCGCGGGCGAAAGCGAAATGGAATCCGCGTTTCGCAACGCCGCCAGCGAGGCCGAGCGCTCCTTCAAGAACCCGGAGCTCTATGTGGAGAAGCTGATCGCACGCCCCCGCCACATCGAGATCCAGATTCTGGGCGACCTTTACGGCAACATGGTCCATTTGGGTGAGCGCGAGTGCTCCGTTCAGCGCCGCCATCAGAAGGTGATGGAAGAGTGCCCGTCACCCCTGGTGGCGCTCCATCCCGGCATGCGGGAAGAAATGGGGGAAACGGCGATTCGCATCGCGCGCGCCGCCGGCTATTACAACGCGGGCACGGTGGAGTTTCTGGTAGACCAGAACCGCCGCTTTTACTTCCTGGAAATGAATACGCGACTTCAGGTGGAACACCCGGTGACGGAGCTGGTGACCGGCCTCGACCTGGTTCGGCTGCAAATCGGGATCGCCGCGGGCGCGCGCCTGCCCTTTGCCCAACGCGAGCTTGGCTGGCGCGGTTGGTCGATCGAGTGCCGGATATACGCGGAGGATCCGTACCGTGACTTTCTCCCGTCGCCGGGCAAGTTGACGCGCCTCACGCGCCCGCTTGGCCCCGGCATCCGCATCGATGCCTGCGTGTACGACGGCTGGACCGTGCCCATGGAGTACGATCCGCTGCTCGCCAAGCTGGCCGTTTGGGCGGGAACGCGCGAAGAGGCGATCGCGCGCCTCGTCCGCGCGCTGCGCGAATACGACGTCGGCGGGATTCGAACCAACATCGATTTTTTCCGGCAGATTCTCGAGGACGCCGGATTTCGCGCCGCCAACCTGCACACCGGCTTCATCGAGGAATTCTTTGGGCGGCATGTGCCGCCCGAGCCGCCGGCGGATCTCGCTGCGGTCGCCGCGCTGGCCGCCGCGCTTCACACTCGCGCGCAGCGGGCGAACGGCACATCCCGGGCTACGAGCAGCAGCGCCTGGCTGGCGCGCGGCCGCGAGGATGCACTGCGATGAAGCTTGCCTTGACGCTCAACGGCGCGGCGCAGCGCGTCGAACTGCTCTCCGGCGCTCCCGATTGCCGCTTCCGCGTGGACCAGGGGCCGATTCGCAGTGGGCATGTCGAGATGCCGGTGCGCGGCATCTATTCGGTGCTGATGGATGGCCGCGTTTACGACGTCTGGGTGGAAGAATCGGCCACCGGCCTGGTGATTCTCATCGACGGCTGGCGCTTCGAAGCCGAGGTCCGCGACCCGCGGCGCTTTGTCCGCTCTTCTGCGGACCGCGGAACCGCCGGCGTCCAGACGCTCAAGGCGCCCATGCCCGGCAAGGTAGTGCGCGTTCTCGCCCAGCCGGGAGACGCCGTGAAGGCCGGCCAGGGCGTGGTGGTGGTGGAAGCGATGAAAATGCAGAACGAGCTGAAAGCCGCGCGCGCCGGCCGGGTGCTCACTCTGGCTGCCAAAGAGGGCGCCACCATCGCGGCCGGCGAAGTGCTCGCGACCATTGAATGACGCGCTGAAGCCGCCGCGGGCGGAGCAGCAGCCCGCCATCGCGCCACGCATCCTCGCAACCCATGCCCCCGGGTCCGCCCTGAAAACCTCCGGTAACCATACTGAGACGGTCGCTCCGCCGATCCCACTTGTACAATGAAGGAAAACCATGCGACTGTTCCCGAGAATTCTCAGCGCTCTTGTTATGGCCGCCGCCGTGGTTTCCCTGGCGGCGGTTCTGGGTTCGCAGCCGGTGGCGCCGAGGGAACAGGTTGGGCCTTTGCCCAATGGCGGCTTTCTGTTGAACAGCGGCTGGAAGCTGGACCCGGCGGGAAAACAGGTGCCGCTCGATACCCTGCCCATGGCTACGGCGCTATCGCCCGACGGCCGCTACCTGCTGGTTCTCCACTGTGGCTACCGGCCGCCTTCGATTGCAGTACTCGACGCCGCAACGGGCGCAGCGGTCAGCACCACCCAAGTGGCGGATGCATGGCTGGGCCTGACCTTTGCGCCTCACAGCAATCGCCTCTATGTGGGCGGCGGCGCGCGCGCTGCGGTCTTCGAGTTCACTCTGAGCGAGGGCAAGCTCACCGCGGGCCGCACCTTCGAGTTGGCCGCTGGCAAGCCCACGCCGAATGATTTCGTCGGCGACGTCGCTTTCTCGCCAGATGGGCGCCTGCTTTACGCGGCCCAGTTGTATCACAACTCGATCGCGGTGATCAATCCGCAATCGGGCTTGGTGATCGAGCAGATCCGGACGGGTCGCAGGCCGTATCGCATTTTGTTTCATCCCGACGGCCAGTCGTTTTTCGTCACCCACTGGGCCGACGGCACTCTGGGCCACTACGATAGTTCAAACGGCAGCCAACTGGCGCGCGTGCCGCTTGGCGCGCATCCCACCGACATGGTGTGGCGCGCGGGCGGCAACACGGAAGAGGTCGAGGGCGAACCTCGCTGGGCTGCGCGCATCTTTGTGGCGGCGGCCAACACCAACAACGTATACGCGGTCGGCGTCAGCCGGGACAAAGACCTTCACTTGGTGGAGAGCATCAATGTTTCGATGACCCCGCGGCAGCCGCTCGGCATGTCTCCTTCCGGGTTGGGGCTCAGCGCCGACGGCAAACGGCTGTACGTCGCGTGCTCCGACGCCAACGCCGTCGCCGTGGTCGACCTGGCGAGCGACCGCAGCTATGTCAGAGGCTTTATTCCCGCCGGCTGGTACCCAACGGCGGTGCGCGTGCTGCCCTCCGGGACGCTGGTGGTGCTGAACGGAAAGGGCGTGCGCTCATACCCCAATCCGCACGGGCCCAGCCCCGCGCTCCGGCCAGAGCCTCTGCATGCGGGCATGGCAGATGAGCAGTACGTGGCGCGCATCCAGACCGGAACCGCATCCTGGATTGAACCGTTCAGCGGGGACCAGCTGGAAAAATGGACCGCGGCGGCGCTCGCCGACTCGCCTTATCGCGACAGCAAGCTGGACGAGACCAGCCCCCTTCCGCACATCGAGCACGTCATTTACATCGTCAAGGAAAACCGCACCTACGACCAGGTGCTGGGCGACATGAAAGAGGGCAACGGCGATCCTACGCTCGTGCTGTTCAACGAGAACTGCACTCCGAACTTGCACAAGCTGGCGCGGCAATTCGTGCTGCTGGACAACTTCTACGTGAATGCCGACGTCAGCGCCGACGGTCACAACTGGTCAACCGCCGCTATCGCTCCGGACTACGTGGTCAAGCTCTGGCCCAATGAATACGCGCACCGCGGCAAGGGGTACGACTTCGAGGAACAGGACCCGGCTTCGCTGCCGCCGGCCGGGTACCTTTGGACCAACGCCCACCTGGCCGGGCGCACCATCCGCAATTTCGGCTACATGGTGGACAACAAGAAGGGCGCGCCGATGGGGGCCGACCAGATTACCGGCGTGCGCGACCCGGTGCTCGCGAAAGTGACCAACTGGAAATACCCGGGCTTCGACCTGGGCATCCCCGATGTCGAGCGCGCCAAGGTATTTTTGCAGGAGTTTTCCGGGTACGAAAAGAGCGGCAACATGCCGGAACTGATCGTCATGCGCCTGCCCAACGATCACACCTCGGGAACTTCGCCCGGCAAGCTCGCGCCGCTTTCCCTGGCCGCCGACAACGATTACGCGCTGGGCATGATTGTGGAAGCGGTGTCCCGATCCAAGTTCTGGACCAGCACGGCGATTTTCGTGGTGGAAGACGATGCCCAGAACGGCCCCGACCATGTGGATTCGCACCGCTCGCCCGCCTGGGTGATCTCACCCTACGTGAAGCGCCACCTGGTGGACAGCACCATGTACAATACAACCTCCGTGCTGCGCACCATGGAGTTTTTGCTGGGGACAAAACCGATGACCCATTTCGATGCCGGCGCCCGGCCGATGACCTCTGTGTTTCAGCCCTTGCCGGACGCGACTTCCTATACCGCCGAGCCGCCTCGCATTTCGCTCACCACCAGGAACCCGGGGAAGGGCCCCGGATCCGAGGCATCGCTGCGCATGGATTTCGATGAGGCCGACCGGAACGACGACGACGACTTGAACGATGTGCTGTGGCGCGCGATCCGCCATAGCGACCCTCCGCCACCGGCGCGGAGCTTTTTCGGGAAGTAGGGACGGCGAGCCGCGCTCCGTTGGCGCAGGGTTGCCCAGAATGGCGGACCGGGCCGGTTGACCGCCCGCGCGCTCCGGAGCGTGCCCGCGAATCCGGGCAGACGGACAAAGCGTGGAGGATTTCGACCGCTACAGGACTTCGACATGCCGCAAATTTATTTGTGCTTCCTCTGGCACATGCACCAGCCGTTTTATAAGGACCTGGCGTCGGGCGAATACAAGCTGCCCTGGACGCGCATGCACGCGCTCAAGGATTATTACGGCATGGTGCGCATCCTGGAGGAGTTTCCGCGCATCCGCCAGACTTTCAACATGGTGCCGTCGATGATGGCGCAGGTGGCGGAGTATGCCTCCGGCGCGGCCAAAGATCCCTTTCTCGAGGCCGCGCTGAAACCGTCGGAAACCCTCACGGAAGACGATCGCAGCTTTCTGCTGCGCCACTCCTTTTACTCCGATCCGCAGCACATGATCTACCGCTATCCGCGCTACGGTGAACTCTACGCCGCATGGCAGGCGCAAAGAAACGCCGGGTCGCGAGCGATGTTCGGGCCGCAGGATTTGCGCGATCTGCAGATGTGGTCGCAACTGGCATGGTTCGATGAAGAATTTCAGGAGCACGACAAGGAGGTGCAGGAGTGGCTGCGCCGCGGGCGCAACTTCACGCCCGCCGACCAGGCGCGCATGGGCGCCAAGGAGCGCGAAATCGTGAGCCAGGTGGCTCCGGAGTGCCGCAAGCTGGCGGCATCGGGGCAGATCGAGATCTCCACCACCCCTTACTACCACCCCATCCTTCCTCTGGTTTGCGACTCGTCGATTGCCGGAGTTTCCCATCCCGGCGTGCCCTTGCCGCCGCGTTTCCGCTATCCGGGCGATGCGCGCAAGCAACTCGAGATGGCGCGCGATTTCATCACCCAAACGTTCGGCGCAACGCCGGCCGGTCTGTGGCCGTCCGAGGGTTCGGTGTCCGACGAAGTTTTTTCGATCGCTTCCGAAGTCGGGTACCGTTGGGCCGCCACCGACAGCGGAGTGCTCAACCGCACGCTGGGCCGCAGCGTGGGCGTGGAGAAGCTTTACCGGACGTATCGCTGGCAGCAGGGCGGGCATTCCCTGGGCGTGATTTTTCGCGATCATTACCTGAGCGACCTGATTGGTTTCGTCTATTCGAAAATGGACGCCGCCGCCGCGGCCGAGGATTTTCTGAAGCGCATTCGCGATAACTGCGCGGGAATTCTCGGCTCCGGCTCCGACGCTTTGGTCCCGATCATTCTCGATGGCGAAAACGCCTGGGAGTATTACGATCACAACGGGCGGCCCTTTCTGCGCGAACTCTACCGGCGCATCCAGGACGACTCGCGCATGAGCGCGGTGACGGTCAGCGAAGCGTTCGAGCGCCTGACGCCGGAGCCGCTGGCCGGCATCTTCCCCGGCTCATGGATCAACGCCAACTTCGATGTGTGGATCGGCGCCGAGGAGGACAATCAGGCGTGGACGCAGTTGCTGCGCGCCCGCGAAACTTTCGATTCCGGGCCCGCGGTGAGCGAAGACAAGCGGAGGATGGCGTATGAAGAGCTGCTCATCGCCGAAGGCAGCGACTGGTGCTGGTGGTACGGCCCGGAGCATGATTCCGCCAACCGGCCGGAGTTCGACCAGCTCTATCGCAGCCACCTCGCCAACGTATATCGCTTCCTGGACCTCACGCCGCCGGAAGAGCTTTCCCGTCCCATCCTGCGCATGGCGCTGCCTGCCGTGCTGGTGGCGCCATCGGGGCCGATCCAGCCCGTGATCGATGGCGACGTCACCTCGTACTTCGAGTGGATGGGCGCGGGCGTCTATCACGTCGATGAGCGCAGCGGCTCGATGCACGGCAAGAAGTTCCTGGTAAAGGAAGCGTACTTCGGCTCGGACGGCCAGAGCTTCTACCTGCGCATCGATGTGAACCCGGGATATGAGCGCGAAGTCGCCGGAATGGAGGCGCGTTTCACGGGTGAGACGCTGGACGGCGCGCACTCGAGCCAGTTTACGATTGCCTTCATCGGCGGCAGCGTCAAGCCCGTGCAATTAAAACTGGCGGCTCCGGCGGACGGCGCGGTCGAGTGCGCTTTTGTCCGCGTGTTGGAGGTGCGGATCTCGCTCGCCGCCCTGGGAATCGTAAACGGCCAGGGATTGCGTTTTCAGTCCTCGTTGTGGGAAGGCGGCCTGCCGGTCGATGCCATTCCGCACCAGGGCTGGCTGGAAATGAAAAGTACCGACCCGGCTCAGTTGGGAGATTGAGGGCCGTCAACCGCAGCCCAGGCCGGCAGTATAGGGTAGCGTCGTTGTGGCCTGCCACGCCCCGCAGATGAAGCGCGCCGCGACCGCTCACCAGATGGATTGCCGCGCCGCGGGAATGGCCGAACCCCTGCCGCTGGCCCACTCGAGGAACAAGCGCATGCCGCGGTAGTCATTCGGACCGAGTGCGTGGACGATGTGGCGCGTGAGATACTGCCGCACCAGCTCCGGTTCGAAGCCGCGGCGCGGCGCTTCCATCTCGATGATTTCTTCCAGGTGTTCCAGCCCGAAGCGGCACGAATCGCGAAATGCCTGGACCAGCACACCTCCCGCCAGGCCCGGGCGCGCCGCCCAGACCGCGAACACCATGGGGTAACCCGTCATCTCCACCCAGTCGGCGCCCAGGTCCCTCACCTCATACGGCAAATGGTCCGGCTCAATGCGCAAGGCCGGATCGCCGATAATCAGCGCGGCGTCAGCGGCGCCGAGCATCGCGTCGAGATCCGGCGCGTGCTGCAATACTTCCGGCCGAACGCCGTACTTGCGGTCCAGGATGATGCGCGCCAGCTCTACGGAAGTGCGGGAGCTCGAGTCCGCGGCCAGGGTGCGCACATTGCCCAGCGGCTTGGCCGCCACCAGCAAAATGCTGCGTACCGGGCCATGGCAGGCGATTCCCGCGCCCGGCAGGATGTCCAGTTGCTGGCGGGTGAGCTCGAAAGAAGGCACGATGCCGATGTCCGCCGCCCCCGACGCCAGCGCATCGGCGCACTCGGATGGCAGACGAAACTCGAGGTCGAACATCCCGCGCTGCGGTCCGTGCAGCATGCCCCAGACCAAAGGAGATGTGTTGAGGAAACTGACCGCGCAAACACGCGGCTTGGAGGAATTGGGGAGGCTCAATCTTCGAGTGTACCTTAGCGCCGCAGGGGTGGACCTTCCGGGTGGTCACTTCTTTCGGCGCAACCTCCTGACGTCCTTTTGGTCGCGCAGCCGGCCCGCAGAGATCTTCGCTCGCAGCACGTCCTTCCGGCAGAGTACCGGGGCTGACGCGCCTCCGAAGTCAACCAAAATCTTGCGGGTCCAAGCGGATCCGAAGTCAAGGCCTGGCACGGAGGTCATGATATCGATGCGAACGGGTTCTACGCCGATCTGAAAGAACACCTCCGGTTCGGTGAAGTCTGCCGCTCGCACATTCTCGGTGGGCGCTCCAAAGCGGGCCAGGGCGGCCAGCAGGCCGCGCGCGTTCGACTCGGTCGGCTCGATCCAAAGATCCAGATCCTTCGTGTAGCGCGGCTCAGTGTGAACCATTACCGCGTAGCCGCCCACGATCAAGTACCGGACGCCGACGGCGTTTAAATCTCGTAACAGATCTTTGAAGTCGGAGTTGATCTTCATGGATGCCCTTCGCGGCAGCCGCGGTCACGACAAGATCCCACGCCGCCTCGAAGATCCGCGTGGGACCGAGAGCTTGCCAGAAGGCGATATCGAATTCCCGCCCGGGCGGCCGGCCCCGCGTCAGCCGTGCCATGATCACCTGCTCAGCCATCCTTCTCATTATCAGTCAAACGGCGAGGCGAATCATCGATCCGGCGCCAGTGTGATCGAGGACGCCGACGTGGTGAGAGGGGATTGTCATGTTGCCTGAAGGCGCCGAGGCCGGCCGTCTGCTCGGAGCCATTCACGTCAAATTTCTGCCGCGCGGCGTTCAGGCGGTTCCGTTACTCGACTGCAGCAGACTGCTGCTCTAAGCGCCTGGTCGGGCGCGAGCAGGATAGTTTGCCGGCATCGGAGATGGCGGATGAGTTAGGATTACGCATTTTTCATCGAAACCATTGGCCGTACCGGTAACTTCACCGCGTTTGCGCTAATCTATCAAAGCGGAAGGCTTCGCGGGCATCCTGGCGATGTAAGATGGCCGCGGAGCCCGGAGGTGCCTATGCGCGCTCAACCGATCGCACTGATTCTTCTCTTGTTTGGCCTGCCGGCCACCTTGCCGGTGCTGCCGGCCCAGGAACCGGTGGCGCCGCCGCCGGAGCAGACGCTCACCGCCGATCAACTCGACAACCTGGTGGCGCCCATCGCACTCTACCCGGACCCGCTACTCGGCCAGATACTGGCGGCCTCGACGTATCCGCTCGAAGTGGTCGAGGCGTGGCAGTGGCTGCAAAGGAATCCGGGACTCACTGGCGCCGTCTTGACCGCGGCAGTCCAACAAGAGAACTGGGATCCGAGCGTGCAGGCGCTGGTGGTATTTCCCGACGTGCTGAAGCAGCTGAACGCGGACATCAACTGGACCACCGCCCTGGGCAACGCATTCTTGGCTCAGCAGCAGGGGGTGATGGATGCCGTGCAAGCCATGCGGCAAGGGGCGCAGCGGGCCGGCAAGCTGGCTTCCACGCCGCAAGAGCAGGTGGCGGACGACCAGGGGATGATCGATATCAACCCGGTGAGTCCGGACGTAATCTACGTGCCGCAGTACAATCCCGTCTGGATCTGGGGGCCGGCGCTCTATTATCCTTACCCCGCCTGGTATTGGCCACCGGATTCCATCCTGGTAAGCGGGATGTGGTTTGGCTTCTATCCGCCGATTTCGATGGGCTTCTACTTCGGCTACGGGTGGACCGGTTGGGGCGGTTGGGGCTGGCACCCCGCCTGGGGCACTCGGACCATCATTGTAAACAATTCGTTTATTCATCGATATAACTTCAACGAAGCCCGCGTCGTGGACCTTCACGGCACCGGCGTTTGGGCGCATGACCCAGTGCACCGGATGGGCGTTCCCTATGCCACCGCGGCGTTGCGCACCGAGTATCGTTCGAGCGTCCGAAGCAATCTGGCGGCGCCTGGCGAGCGCATGCCGGCCGAGTATCGCTCCTCGGGTGTTCCCACCGAGCGAATGGGCGATCGCGCGGTGCCGCAGAACACGCCGGCTGCGAATCGCAGCGCCTTCAGCGGGTATGAAAGCGGCAGCGCCGCGCAAGTACATAGCGATCACGGCTATTCCAGCCTGGGCCCGGCGCGCAGCCAGCCGGCGCCGCGCGCCGCGCCGGCACGCCCGGCACCCAGACCCTCCGGGAATGCTTCGGGGAAGCGGAATTAAGAGGCAGCCATGCGAAGATTGACGCTCGCACTCGTTGTCCTGGCCGCGGTCTGCGCTCCATGCGAAGCGGCCCCTCAGGCCAAGCAGCGCGAATTCGCCACGCCGCAGGACGCCGCGCACGCTCTGGCCGCAGCGGCAGAAGCAAATGACACTTCGGCGCTCCTCCGTATCCTGGGGACCGAGGGCAAAGACATTGTCTCCTCTGGCGACGCCAACGAAGACAAAGCAGGGCGCGCCGAGTTTGCCCGTTTGGCGGCTGAGAAACTCCAGATTCGGCAGGATGCGCTTGAGCGGAACACGATTCTCGCCGGAAGCCAGCAGTGGCCTTTTCCCGTGCCGCTGGTTCGCAAGGGTGGCATGTGGGTCTTCGATTCCGCCGCCGGCCGCGTGGAAGTGCTGGCGCGCCGCATCGGGCGCCATGAACTCGACGCCATGGATGTCTGCCGCGGCTACGTGGAAGCGCAGATGGACTACGCCACCCATCATTATTCCGGCAACGGCGCCATGCAATACGCGCAGAAGATCGCCAGCTCCCCCGGCAAACAGGACGGTTTGTACTGGGAGGGGGATACCGGAGCCCTGGTTCCCAAGTCCTTCGCCGAAGCCGCTGCCGCCATGTTCGCCGAAGGCAAGAAGCCGGTTCCCTATCACGGTTACTACTTCCACATTCTCAAGGCGCAGGGACCGGATGCCGATGGCGGCAGCGTCGACTACGTCGTGAAAGGGGAGATGATCGGCGGCTTCGCCCTGGTGGGCTTCCCGGCCGAATATGGCGTCTCGGGTGTACTGACATTCGTTGTCAATCAGCACGGCATCGTCTACAGCAAAGATCTGGGGCCAAACACCATGACGTTGGCCCGTCAGATGACCGCGTTCAATCCCGACAAGACCTGGAAACCCGCGCACCTGGAGTAGGTGGGGCACCCTTGGGTCGCCGGTTATTGGAGACCCACAGGCCTGTTGGGGCCGACAGCCCATAAGAAAATCCGATTCTCGGAATAGAAACTTCTGTTGTGACGAATGCCCCGACCCTAAGGGAGAATCAAGTGAGTGCCTGGTGTGCACTTTCTCCTCGATGAGTAGACCAACCGTGTGGTTCCTATTTGCCTCTGTCTTAGCGCCTGGGATGCTGGCGCAGGGCGCCTCGGAGCTGAACGCCCGAATCTCCGTTGTTGAAGCTGCTACCCGATCCGCGCAAAGCGCCGGCGATAACGCCTGGATGCTGATCAGCGCGGCCCTGGTGCTTCTGATGACCGGTCCTGGCCTGGCCTTGTTTTATGGCGGCTTGGTGCGCCGGAAAAATGTACTCGGCACGATGATGCAGAGCTTCGTACTGATGGCCGTGGTAACCGTCATCTGGGCGGTGGCCGGTTACAGCCTGGCGTTCGGCGGCAGCGGGCCGTTTCTGGGAGACCTGCGGTACGCGCTGCTGCGCCATGTGGGTGCTGCTCCAAATCCGGATTACGCGCCGACTATCCCGCAGGAAACCTTCATGGTTTACCAGTTGATGTTCGCCATCATCACGCCCGCACTGATCTCTGGAGCCTTTGCCGAGCGCATGAAATTCAGCGCGATGCTGTTGTTCACGGCGCTCTGGTCGCTGTTTGTCTACTTTCCCATGGCGCATATGGTGTGGGGTAACGGCGGTTTGCTCAACGCTTTTCTCGGCGGCAAGATCCCGTGCTTCGATTTCGCCGGAGGCACCGTGGTTCACATCACCTCGGGCGTTTCGGCGCTGGTCTGCGCGCTCTATCTCGGCAAACGCCTGGAATATCCCAGCCCCGACATGAAGCCCCATAGCATGGTGTTGAGCTTCATAGGTGCGTGCTTGCTGTGGGTGGGCTGGTTCGGATTCAACGCCGGCAGTGCGCTGGCGGCCTCGAGTCTCGCCACGAGCGCGTTCGTCGCCACTCACTTCGGCGCTTCGGCCGCCGCCCTCTCCTGGATGATCGCCGAGTGGATCCATTCCGGCAAGCCCAGCGTGTTGGGCGGAATCTCCGGCGCGGTAGCGGGACTCGTGGCCATTACGCCAGCTTCCGGCTTCGTTGAGCCGTTTCCCGCATTGCTCATCGGCGCCGCGGCCGGAGTGGTTTGCTATTTCATGGTTGTTAAAGTCAAGAAGATGTTCGGCTACGACGATGCCCTGGACGCTTTCGGCGTGCATGGCATGGGCGGAACGCTGGGTGCAGTTCTCACCGGCGTTTTCGCCACGAACGCCATCAACAGCGGCCTGAAGGATTCCAGCGGCCATGTTCTGCCGCTCGGGCTGGTGGATGGCAAGGCCTCACAGGTGCTCAACCAGATGGTAGGATGCGGTGTGGCGTGGGCCATCGCCGCCATCGGCACGCTGGCGATTCTTAAGGTGTGCGACGTTTTAGTCGGCTTGCGCGTATCGCCGGATCAGGAAATGGAGGGTTTGGACCTTTCCCAGCACGGCGAAGAAGGGTATATCTTCGAATCGTAAAAGTCCCGGGAGACTCATTCCATGAAGAAGATCGAAGCGATTATCCAGCCGTTCAAGCTCGATGAAGTCAAAGAAGCGCTGAAGGCCATCGGCATCGATGGCATGACCATCACCGATGTCAGGGGTCATGGGCGGCAAAAGGGCCACCGCGAGGTGTACCGGGGGCAGGAATACAACGTGGACCTCCTGCCCAAGGTGAAACTGGAGCTGGTGGTTCCGGAGGCCCGTTACGAAGAAGTGCTGAAGACATTGGCCGCTGCCGCGCGCAGCGGCAAAATCGGCGACGGCAAAATATTCGTGTATGAAGTCGCCGAAGCCGTGCGCATCCGCAACGACGATCGTGGGGAAACCGCCCTCTAGCAGCGAATCTGTTCCCGCCAACCCCGTGCTTCTCGACACGGGCGACGCGGGCACCGCTTTGGCGGAGAGGTCGGCGCACGTCGATCGGCTGGTCTCCGAAGCCGCGGCCGGGACCCTCTTTCCCGCGTTTCCTCAGGACGGCCCCGCGCTGCTGGCCGTGGGGGGCTACGGCCGGCGCCAGCTGTTTCCATATTCCGATGTCGATCTGCTGCTGCTCTTCCGCACCACGGAACAGGCGGTCGACGGTAAGGACGCCATCGCGGCTTTTCTCCAACAGCTTTGGGACTCCGGGCTGCGCATGAGCCATTCGGTGCGCACGCCGGATGAGTGCGCGGAGGTGCACGACCAAAACACCGAGCTCAACATCTCTCTTTTGGACCAGCGCTACCTGGCCGGCGACCGCTCGCTCTACGCCGCGCTAGCCGACAAGCTGCCGCGCTTTGTGGCAGCCAATCGCGACGCGCTGGCGCGCAATCTGGCGAAGCTGACGCGCGAACGCCATCGCAAGTACGGCGACACGATCTTCCACCTGGAGCCGAACGTCAAGGAGACCCCCGGCGGCTTGCGCGACTTTCAGTTGGTTTGCTGGCTGGATCAACTGCGCAACACGGAAATCCACCGGCTGGGCATGGCGGCGCCGCCCGCAGAGCTCGAGCAGGCCTTTCGCCACCTGGCGCGCCTGCGCATGTACCTGCATGCCGCGAGCGGCCGGGACAACAACACGCTGAGCTTCGAAGCGCAGGATGCGATTGCAGAGCAGGCCGGCGCTGCCGATACGGCAGCCTGGATGCGCGACTACTTCCGCCACACCCGCGCTGTCTATCGCGCCGGCATCCGCCAGCTCGACTTGACCGAAGCGCAGAACAGCGGCCTCTTCGCCTCTTTTCGCGACTGGCGTTCGCGTCTCGGCAATGCCGAGTTCAGCGTCCACCGCGAGCGCGTCCACCTGCGCGAGCCGCAGTCGCTCGATGCCGAACCGGCCGTGCTGCTGCGGCTCTTCGAGTTCGTCGCGCGCCACGGCATGCGGCCCTCGGCCGATGCGGAACAACAGATTGCCGGCCGGCTGCCGGCATTGCGCGCCCACTTCGCCCGCCAGCTTCTCTGGCGCGCGCTGGAGCCGCTGCTTTCACTCGCGTACGCGCCGCTCGCCGTCCGCTCGATGCACGAAACCGGCGTGCTCACCATGCTGTTTCCCGAGTTGGCCGCCATGGAGTGCCTCGTGATTCGCGATTTCTATCATCGTTACACGGTGGACGAGCACACGCTGGTGGCGATGCAGAACGTCTGGACGATTCAGGCGCCGTATAAGGATCTGCGCTCGGAAGTGAAGCAGCCCGCGCTGCTGCTGTTTGCGCTTCTCTTTCACGATGCTGGCAAAGGCTCGCCGAACGAGGGCCACGTGGATGCTTCCCTGCGTCTGGCGCGCGCCGCGGCGCATCGTATTGGCATGCCGGATCAGGACCGCGAGACGGTGCTCTTTCTCATTCACCGTCACCTGGAGCTTTCCGCCACCATGCACTCGCGCGATGTGTTCGACCCGGCAACCATCGCCGCCGTGACCCGCCAGGTGGAGACAGTCGAGCGGCTGAAGTTGCTCACCCTGCTCACCTACGGCGATATCAGCGCGGTCAATCCGAGCGCCATGACGCCCTGGCGCTCACTCCATTTGTGGCAGCTGTACATGGCGGTTTATAACGAGCTGACGCGGGGGCTCGAGACCGACCGCATTGAGCCGGAGCCCACCGGCTCACCGGAGCGCATCGCTTTTCTGGCTGGATTTCCCACGCGTTACGTGCGCACCCACACGCAGGCCGAAATCGACGAGCACATGGCGCTCGAGGTGCGCAGCCGGACGACCGGCGTGGGCGTGGATATTCGCCGGCTCGATTCAGCCTGGCATCTGACCCTGTCTACTCGCGACCGGCCCGGCCTGTTCGCCGGAGTGGCCGGAACGCTCGCCAGTTTCGGCATGAACATCGTACGCGCCGAGGCTTACTCGAACCGCCGCGGCGCCATTCTCGACACTTTCACTTTCGAAGATCCGCTGCACACTCTCGATTTGAACGCCAGCGAAGTCGAGCGGCTCGCCGCCATGGTGGAGCGCGTGCTGGCCGGGAAAGTGGATATCCGCCAGTTGTTGCGCAACCGGCCGAAGGCGCCGCCGCCGACGCAAAAAGCCGCCATCGAGGGCCGCGTCTCGTTCAACTCCGAGGCCAGCCAGACCGCGACGCTGGTCGAAATCACCGCGCAAGACCGGCCCGGTCTGCTGTATGACCTGGCTTCGGCGATTTCCGGCATCGGCGCCAACATCGAAGTCGTTCTCATCGATACCGAAGCGCACAAGGCCATCGATGTTTTCTATGTGACCTTCAAGGGAGGCAAGTTGACCGCAGAGCAACAGGCCACGCTGGGCGAAGATCTGCGCCGCGCCTGCACGCCGTCATAACCACCTGCTCGGCGCGCCTCCTGCTTTTGAAGTGCCGCGGTGCGGCCACCCGCCCCAAACCACCGGCGCCGAGCGCTACTGCTGGACGGTGATTTTAACGCCCGACGGCGATGTCACCCCATTCACTGTGGCGAAAATCGGATAATCGCCGTCGGCTAAGGTGCTGGGCACGGTAATCGCGATCTGATAGAGGCCGGCGGATCCGGGCGAAAGCGCGGTCCCCAGCGCCGCCACCTGGAGGGTCCCCAGGGTTACCACGACCCCGCTCACACTATACAAGTTGGGTGGGGTCGCCTGGCCGACGGGTGCTGCGGGGGTGGTGGGGCCAAATCCATTGCCCCATAAAACAATCGTCTCGCCGGGCTTGGCCGGGGCGGTAGTCACTCCAGGAATCGTTCCGTTCTTTGCCAGCCAGACAGCGCCGTCGGTAGCTATGGCATAATCGCTTCCTTGCCACTCAAAGAACGCCGGCTGAACCGCCGCGGAGTTCACCGCGAAAGGCGCACTCGTTCCCGCGGGGGTGGTCACGGTAACGGATGTGTTGCCGGTGCCGAGGTTCGGCGTCAAAACATTGATCTGTGTCGGGCTCAGGTAATAAATGTAGGCCGGCACTCCTCCTATGCTCACGCTCACGCCGGCGAGAAAGCTGGGTAACTGCCCGTTGGCGACATAATTGCTCCAGACCGAGGTCGGCCATCCGGTGGGCGCGAAGTTCGAGCCATAAATCGAGATGTAAGTGCCGGCCGAAACAGCCGCCTGCCCACCGGCTGAATTGGAAACGCTGGTGATGGTGGGCAAGGGTGCGGAGGCGCCTGTCGTGGGACCTCCACGCAAATAATCCACATAATATGTTCCTGCGTTGCCGAAGTATATGTATAGGGCGGTAACGCTGCTGAAGTCGGGCGTGGTCGCCGAACCGGAACCGGGGTAGCATGTAAGTGCCGATGGTTGGAGCTGCACGGTCAACGTGGTGATAGAAAACAAAGTGAGCGGCTGCCAGTTCGTGCCAACATTCTGGCACCACAGGTTGCTCGATCCTGACTGAAAGGCAAATGCGGAGTAAGTGCCCACCGCGGTTGTCTCGATCTCCACCGCGAGCGACGGCCAATTGGAAAGATCGACCGGGGCGGGGAAGACAACTCCGAACCAGCCCGCGGCCGTGACGTTCACCTGCAGGGAGTAACTCCCGTCGGTGTGAAAGGTCCGGCTCGGCGCTAGCGTTCCTGCGGCGCCACTCGACAGGTTGGGGCTCCAAGAGTCGGTTGTGCCCGATTCGAAAGAATCCAGCAACGTCCAGCCCGTCAGCAGAGGATTGACGTTGACAAGCAGGTAGCCGATATTCGACGAGCGTTGATTGCTGTCCTCGACCGTGTAGGATCCGGTTACGCTCCCCACGAAGCCGGGCAGCGGCGTAAACTGGACCGTCTGCGTCCCGGCCTGCCCGGCAACATTGAACACACCGGCGCCATTAACCGTGAAGGATGTTTGCTGGCCGGGCGTATTAGGGTCCAGATCGATGCTGGCCGGATCGATCGCAGCGCCGCCATATGCGACGTCGTTCTGCAGTACGTCAAGAGTGGCCGACTGGTCCAGGTAAGTGCTGGCCCACTGGTAGCCGGCTACTGGCGGAAGTTGTTGCGTGGAGCCAGCCATCCATTGCGCGAAGTCGCTCATCAGCCACAACACCGGGCTGCCCGCGAATTCGTTGAACGAGTCTTCGACTTCGCTGGATCCTTGCGCGGCGGAGGGTGCGGGTACCCCGGCCGGCACGTTCCAGAACATGGCGCCGCTGCCGCCGCCATTGAAAATGAGGTTGGTCCAATCGTTGTAAATGAACTCTTTCACGTTGTTCGATTCCAGCCCAAACTCGCCCATGTAAAGAGGCTTCCCGAGGTTAGCCGCTTCCGATAGGTGCTGGTTGATATAAGTCTCCGTCCAGGCAATACTTTGCCCCCATAAGTCCGGGTACAAGTGGAACCCGACAAGGTCGATGTCCGGGACTTTGGAGAAACCTTCACTGTCAACGCCGTTGCTGGCGCAAGAGGGACTGCAGAAGTAGCCTTCGTCGCCCACCGCCACCAGATGGTTTGTGTCGATGCTCTTTACGTATGCTGCTGCGGTTGAGATCCAGTTGATGATTGTTTCGTTCGTGCAATTGGCCGAGGTGGGATAGCTGCCGGGGCTTCCTCCGCACTCGGGCTCGTTCGCGAGTTCCCACGCCAGGATGGTGGGGTCATCCTTGTAAGCCACGTGGTAAGACGGTCCCTGAACCGTGTTTACATGATTCAACGCGTGGTTCACCCAGTTTTCATACCACTGGATGATCGTGGGGTCCGTGTAGAAGTCGTCGTGGTATTGGTCTCCGCGCCACCGGACATATTCATCCATCCCCCCGAAATCCGTCCAGTTGTTGGTGAGCGTGAGGATGAGTTTAATCCCCAGAGTGTTGGCTTCAGAAATCACATAGTCCACATTGGCCAAGCCGCTCAAAGGCTGGTCGTTGTATGCCGGCGCGCCGGTAGCCGTGTTCCAGTATTGAAGGTAAAAGGAACCTTCCGCAGTGAGGGTGTCGTAAAACAACCACATGCGGACAACCTTTAGATTGCTGTTCGCGACAGTTTGCAGAATCTGATCGACCGTCGACGTATTCGAATACATCAACGGATAGGAATCGGCGCCGCCGAAGCGGAATGGCTTGCCATCCAACATCAGCGTTCCATCTCCAGGCGAGGTTACGAATCCACTCTGGCCGGAAGCCACCGCAACCAACCCGGCCAGAAGCAGCGCAATCCGGCAAACACGATGATCCAGTAACGGCACGACGCACTGCATTGTTTGACCCCTGCCGGCACTCGCGAGATGTACCGGAGCTCCCGCCATTCGCGCGGACCCTGGTCAACGCCTCTCCAGACCGGCCGCACGCTCGAATGACTTGTGTTCGATTTTACTATGTGGCAGCAGGGCCGTGTGAATGCACGGCTATGCCGCCGGCTCGGGGTGCACTTCGATTTCCTCCGGATTCACCCCTAACAGTTCGGGTTCGGGGAGACGGCCGCTAAAGTGGGCCCATCCCCAGAACAGCGCGGTCGAGGAACTGAGCAAGCCGGCAATGGCGCCGATCGTTCGCGGATTCCAGTATTCGGTTCCGATTCCGGCGAGCGTCATCGAAACCAGCATCACCGACCAGGTCACCGATTCCATGGTGGCGAAGACACGCCCGCGCAATGCGTCGGGAACGATGCGCAGCAATTGCGACATATTCAGGACGGAGCTCATGCCGACGCCGGCGCGGGAGAGAGTGATGAAGACCAGGGCCCAGCCGAAGCCGCGCATCTGGCTGAACAGGACGTAAGAGCCGCCGTGGACAATGTAGCAGGCCACGATAGCGCGCTTGTAGTTGCTGAAGCTGAGGCGGCGGCCGAGCGCGTAGCCGAGCGTGCCTCCCACCAGCAGCCCCAGGCCGGCGAAGCCCCAAATAAACCCGAGGCCCGCCGGGCCGCGCTGGAAAACGATTTCGCCGAAAACGGTGAACAGAATTTGCGCCGCGCCTCCGCCCGAAGCCCAGCCAATGTTGATCAGCAAAAGGCCCATCACGAGCGGCACACCGCGCATGTAATTCAGGCCTTCTTTGTATTCGTGCCAGGGCCGAACGACCTCGGCCTCGGTAAGCGCGCGCCGCGGCGGATAGAAGCCACGGCCGGGCAGGCGCAGCCGCGAGATGCACAGCGCGGAAATCAGAAACGACACCGCGTTGCCGACGAACGCCCAGCGGTAGCCGAACTGCATCACGCTCACTCCGGCGAGAAAAGTGCCGATGGTCAGCGTGGTCCATCCCGTAGTTTGGGTCAGCGAATTGGCCGTGTGCAATTCCTCGCGGGTGGCAATGGCCGGCAGGATGGCAGACCGCCCCGCGGTGAAGAATGGGGAAGCCGCCATCAACAGAGCGCTGAGCGAATAGAGCAGCCAGCTGTCACCGCGGCCAATGGCGAGAATGAAACCCAGCGCGACCACGGCGCGGATCAGGTCGCTGGCGATCATCACTCGCTTGCGGTTGAGCCGGTCAAGCACAACTCCCGCCGCCGGTCCGATGAGCATGGCCGGGACAGCGCGCGACAGCATGACGCCGCTCACCACCATGCCGGAGCGGGTGGCCGCAACCGCGAGACTGAACACCGCGATGTTGTTGAAGTGGTCCCCGATTTCACTGACCACCTGGCCGATCCACGTGTAGCGGTAGTTGCGGTTACTGCGGAGCAGCGAAAAGAAAGCGTTCAACCGGCCGGCTCCTTGCGCACCGTGATGGCATCGATGAACTCGCGGTCGAGCGCGTAGCCGAAGCCGGGATCGTCGCGAACTTCAATGGTGCCGCGCGGAGTGGTTTCCACCGCGGGTTGGATGATATCGCGCTGCCAGTAGCGGCGGCTGGCGGAAACGTCGCCCGGCAACACGAAGTTCGGCAGCGTGGCCAGCGCGATGTTATGCGCGCGGCCGATGCCCGCTTCGAGCATACCGCCGCACCAGACCGGAACCCCGGCGGCCTGAGCGACATCATGCAGGCGGCGCGCCTCGGCGAATCCGCCTACGCGTCCCAGCTTGATATTGAGAATGCCGCAAGCGCGCAGGCGGATGGCCTGGGCGGCATGGTGCGCGCTGCGGATCGATTCATCCAGGCAGATGGGCGTCTGCAAGCTCGCCTGCAGCTCTGCGTGGTCGATGATGTCGTCATGGGCGAGCGGCTGTTCGATCATCATCAGGTAAAAGTCGTCCAGCTTGCGGAGGTGATCGGCGTCGGCGAGGGTGTACGCGGAGTTGGCGTCGGCCATCAGTTTGATGCGCGGAAAGCGCTCCCGCACACGGGCCAAGACGGCGACGTCCCAGCCGGGCTTGATCTTCAGCTTGATGCGCTGATACCCGGCGGCCAGCTCACGCTCGATCAGTTCCAACAACTCCTCGACCGAATCCTGTATGCCGATCGAGACTCCGCAAGGAATTTCGCGCCGCGCTCCGCCGCGGATCTTCTTCCACAGCGGAATGCCCTCCATACGCGCAGCCAGGTCCCACAACGCAGTCTCCAGTCCTCCCCTGGCCATGTTGTGGCCGCGAATGTGAGCGGTGAGCGGATAGACCGCTTCGGGCCCGGCGAGCTCGCGTCCCAGAATCGACGGGGCGGCGTAATCGCGCAGGATGCGCCAGGCCGACTCGGTCCATTCCTCGTTGTAAAAAGGATTCTCGCCCGCGGTTACTTCGCCCCAACCGGCGACGCCCCCGGCGTTGGCTTCCACCAGGACAATGTGGCGTTCGTAGGTACGCCCGAAACTGGTTTCGAAGAAATGCACCAACGGCAGGCGGATCTGCCGCAGCATGACGCGGTCGATTTTCATTGCCATGGCTCCAGCAGATAAGTCCCCTCGGTGGCGCCGCGTTCGAAGCCGGTCACGGCGAGGCCGCGCGCGAAGGCGTCCTCAAAGAGCGCGGCGTTGGCCTTTTGAATTTCGCGGGCGCGGGTTCCTCGCTTACGGATTCGCCTGATCGCGGCGGGATACGAAATGCGCTCGACGGCGTGGACCGGCGGCCGCTCCCCCGCAAGGACTTGCCGCACGCGCGGCGAATCCAGCCACCATTCGGCGGTGCAGCGATCCGTGGGCAGGCCGCCGTGGAGCGGGCTGGCGGTGACGCCGTACTGATTTTCCGTATAGCGGCGGACGATGGCGCCGAGGCGCTCCAGGTTGAAGAAGCCGTTCTTCATTTCGAGTGGATCGAAGGTCCACTCAATCAGGACGATGCCGCGGGCGAGCGCTTCTTCGCGCTGGCGCAGCTTGAGACGGCGGCCGACGCCGGAATTGCGATATTGCGGAAGCACGCCGAGCATGTGGCTGTGCAGGTACGGCGTCGGACCGGCCTTGATGCCCGGCATGGCGAAACAGAAAGCGATCAGGCGTTCGCCGTGATAAGCGCCGAAGATGTGTCCGCCCACTTTGTCGAGCACCACGAGAAACCGCTTGGGCAGCAGGTCGATGGCATCAAAGCCCCAGATCTTTTTCTGTAAATCGACCACACCGGCGAACTGGCTCAGATCGCGCAATTGCCGGATTTCGATCACCCCTTTGCTTCCTGCCACAGCGCCTCCATTTCGTCAATCGTGGCATCCGCCGGCTTCCTGCCTCGCTCGGCCAGTTTGCTCTCGATGTAGCCGAACCGTTGGCGGAACTTGGCGTTGGTGGCGCGCAGCGCCTGCTCGGGATCCACCTTGACGAAGCGCGCCAGGTTGACCAAAACGAACAGCATGTCGCCCAGTTCGTTTTCCAGGTCGGCTTGTGATCCGCCGTGGCGCGCTTCAGCGAATTCGCTCAGCTCTTCCTGCAACTTGTTGAGCACCTGCTCGGGCTTTTCCCAATCGAAGCCCACCTGCGCGGCGCGCGAGGTGATCTGTTGCGCCTCCACCAGCGCCGGCAGGATACGCGGCACGCCCGCCAGCATACTCTCCGCCTTGCCTTGACCGGCCTTTTCGGTCGCCTTCACCTCGCTCCAGATGCGCTTCACATCGGAAGCGCTGGCGGCCGATTCCTCGCCAAACACGTGCGGGTGTCGGCGGCGCAGCTTGCCGTTGATCGTCTCCAGCACGTCATCGATCGTGAACAGGCCCTGCTCGGCCGCCATCTGCGCATAAAAGACGGCCTGCAGGATGTAGTCACCCAGCTCCTCGGCAAGATCGGGCCAATCACGCCGGTCGATGGCGTCGAGCACCTCGTAGGTCTCTTCGAGCGTGTAGGGTTTGATGGTGTCGAAGGTCTGCTCGCGATCCCATGGGCACCCGCCGGGCGCGCGCAGGCGGGCCATCAGGCCGATCAGTTGCTCGAACTTGGGCCCGCTCAATGTGCCGCTCCAGCCGAGGCCGCATGGCGCGGCCGGGAATCCTCGCCTTCCACGTATCGCGCGATTTCCAGCTGCCGAGGAGGGCTTTGTCGCCCTCCGGGGCGCAGACAATGTGCGGTAAATCTCTCGATTGGGGTGCCGGCCGAACGCCGGACCGTCATCTCAGTGCGTATAGCTGGCGTTGATGAACTCGTCGACATCTTTATGCATTTTATCGTGCGCCTTGCGGTCGATATAAACCATGTGCCCGGATTCGTAATAGGCAAACCCGATATTCTTGCGCACGGACGGCTCCAGGCCCATGTGCGACACCGTCTCTTCGATGCCGTTGAAGGGCGTGGCGACGTCGTAATAGCCGCAAAGCACCAGCACTTTCAGGTAGCTTTCTTCCGTCATGGCGGAGCGCAAAACCTCGGCAACCTCGGTATTGCCTGTCTGGTCCCAGGGACGCACATTAGCGCTGACCTCGTAATGCACATCGCTCTTCCAGCCGAGCTCGCGGCGCACATAATCCTGGAACGTCGCCACGAAGGCGCCCTCGTAAGAGGCCTCGCTCGGGTCGTACTCGTCGCGCTCGCCTGCGGCGTCGACGTCAATGCCGAGGAAGCGCGAATCCAGGCGCCCCACCGTGCGCCGCTTGTCGCGCATCAACTCTTTGAACCATCGCTGCGAATTGACGCGCAGGTTGGCCTCTTCGATGTATTGAGGCTTGAGACCGGTATAGCGGGCCAGGTCCGCGACAACTTTCGCGCGCTCGGCCGGGGTGAGCATATCGCCCTTCTCGAGCGCCTGCGCGTACTCTCCATGGGCAAACTGGCGTGCCGCCTGCGCCACGGATTCGACATTCTCCTTTTGCAGATCCGGCGGCAGCAGGTGGTGATACCAGGCCGTGGTGGTGTAAGTGGGCAGGAAATAGATCAGGCGGTCATCGCCGCCCCAATTGGCAAACGCCACAGTGGAAAGCAGCACGATGCCGTTCAGGTAGATCTGATGGCGGTGCTGCAAAACGCCCGCCAATTCCGCCGAACGCGTGGTGCCGTAGCTTTCGCCGATGAGGAATTTCGGCGACGCCCAGCGCTCATTGCGCCCTATGTACTGATAGATAAAATCGGCGAACCAGTTGGCGTCTTCGATGATGCCGTAAAACTGCGACGCGCTTTGGCCCGGGGCAGGCCGGCTGAAGCCGGTGCTGATCGCGTCCACGAACACCAGATCGGTCGCGTCCAGGCTGGAGTCTTCGTCGTCGACAATGCTGTAAGGCGCCGGCATCCCGTGACCGTCGGGCGTAAGCACTACGCGCCGCGGCCCCATGCCCATGTGGGTAAACAGCGAAGCCGAGCCCGGCCCGCCGTTGTAAACGAATGACACCGGCCGTTTACTGGCATCGGCGACGCCGTCTTTGGTGTAAGCGACGTAAAAGAAGGACGCCTTGGGCGTATCGTCGTCTGCCTTGATGACGTAAGTGCCGGCGGTGGCCGTGTAGTGAAGATCTTCGCCGCCGATGCGCGCCGAGTGGTGCGTGACGACGCTCTTCTCTTCAGGCGGCGGTTGGTGCTGCGGTGCCGCCGCGGCTTCCGCGCCGCCTCCGCGCGAGGACGCCGGCCGCTGCGCTGGCGGCATCGAGCCGCCGCGCCCGCCACTCTGCGCCGGCGGAGTGGTCATGTTTTCGTTCTGCGGCGCCGCTTTGGCCGGCGCACAGCAAGCCAGCAGGCAGAAAGCGCCGGCTATCGAGATTGGGCTTTTCATCACCATAGGAGTTTTTTCCTTTGAACCGCCAATCGTATAGGATTCCGGCGCACGGACGCAAGCGCGGGCGGCTTCGCGTTCGCCGTGGCGAACCGGCCGGCATTTTTCCGCTTGACAGCTGGCTAATTTAGTACTAATAAATTAGTATGAGACCGCCAAGCAGCACCCTGACAGGCCAGGAGCTCGAGATCATGAAGATCGTCTGGGAGCGGGACAAGGTGACCGTTCGCGACGTCTACGAGGCTCTGCTCGATCACCGCAAGGTGGCCTACACCACGGTCATGACCATGATGAAGATCCTGGAGCACAAGAGATACCTGAAGAAAACGCAGGCCGAGCGGGCGTACGTCTACCGGCCGGCGCAGCCGAAGCGCAAGGTGATCGGCGCCATGGTGCGCGAATTTGTCAACCGGGTGTTCAACGGGTCGGCCGAGCCGCTGCTGGTTCACCTGGTGGAGGAGAACGATTTGTCGCGCGAAGACCTGGAGGAAATCGCGCGTTTGCGCAGGCCGGGGGGTAAGCCATGAGCACGGCGCTGATCTGGAGCAATATTCGAGCCTACAGCCTGCAAGTCGGACTTCTGGTTGCCCTGGCCGCCTTTGTGCCCGCGCTGGTGCGCATGCGGGCCGCCGGGGCGCGGTTGCTTTATTGGCAATTGCTGCTGGCGGCGTGCCTGCTGCTGCCCTGTGTGCGGCCCTGGCATCAAGCAGTGATCGCGGCGAATGTCTCGGTGACCACGGTGATAACCAGCATCGCGGCTGCACCGCCGGCGCACTTTCACATGGCGCCCGCGGAAATGCTTCTCTACCTGCTCGCAGGCGGTGTGGCAGCGCGCCTGGCCTGGCTCTTCGCAGGTTTCTGGAGGCTACGCCGCTATCGGCGTAACGCCGTGCCGCTCCAAGACCCCGGCGTATGGAGCGAAGTGCTGCTCTCAGCCGAGATTTCGAGCCCGGTCACTTTCGGCTGGAGGCGGCCGGTGATCCTGCTGCCGGAGCGGTTTCCGCAACTCAGCGAATCGATGCAGCGAGCCATCCTGTGCCACGAAGACCTGCACGTGGAACGGCATGACTGGCTCTTCACCGTGGCCGAGGAACTGGTGCGCGCCCTGCTCTGGTTTCATCCCGCCATCTGGTGGCTGCTCGGCGAAATCCAACTGGCGCGCGAACAAGCCGTGGACTGCCGGGTTGTCCAAATCACGCAGTCGCGCGATCCCTATGTCGATGCGCTGCTCGAGATGGCCGGTGCACGGCCGGAGTTGGATCTGGCGCCCGCGCCGCTGTTCCTGCGCAAGCGGCACCTGAAACAAAGGGTGGTCGAAATCATTCGGGAGGCAACGATGTCCAAAACGCGATGGATCACGGCACTGGCCACGAGCGTGGTTTTTCTCGCAGCGGCGTGCTGGTTGGTGACGGGCGCATTTCCACTGGCCGCGTCACCGCAGATGGTGTCGGACGCTCCTGGTGTGGCAGTGGATCCCGGCGGCGCGCAGCTCATGCACCGCGCCGGGGTGGCCTATCCCGCCGCGGCAATCGCCAAAGGCGTGCAGGGCACCGTGGTGGCCCAGGTTAAGCTGGATGACAACGGGGTGGTGACGGACGCCAGCATCTTGAGCGGTCCGGATGAGTTGCGCAAACCGGTCCTGCAATCGGTGCTCAACTGGCACTTCAGCAAGGAGGCGGCGGGCGGAACGCGCCAGGTCACCGTCACCTTTGAGTTGCCGAAGGAAGGCGCGCCGCCTCCAACAGGCGTCGCCGGCGGGGTTGCGGCGGGCGTCTCCGGTGGAGTTGGAACCGGGGTGAGTGGCGGAGTTGGCACCGGTGGGCCTCAAATCATCATGAGAGGCGATCGGATTACTCTTAACAACGGCGCCCCCAGCGTTCTCAAGGGCATCATCGTGAGCGGGATCTCCGAACAGGCGAGGACCGATCTTCTGGCGCGGCTGCCATACCACGAAGGAGACACCCTGCCTGCGGACATTTCCAGCGTGATGCATAAGGTCGGCCAGGCGGTCGCCGCGTTCGATGAGCATCTGCGCGCCGCAATCGAGGTGCACAACGGCGAGGCTGAGTTGACCATCGCGGTACTTGGCACGGAGCCCCACGTCAGCGCGAGCGGCGGTAGTGCGCAAGCTGCGGCAGCCGTGGCGCTGGATACAGGCACACAGGCGCCCAAGCGAATTCGCGTGGGCAGCGCCGTGCAGGCCGGCAACCTGCTTTCCAAAGTCGTGCCGGAGTATCCGGCGTTGGCGAAACAGGGGAGAATTCAGGGGACCGTCGAGCTCCAGGCCGTCATCGGCAAGGACGGAACGGTGCAGGATCTCAAGGTCGTAAGCGGCCATCCGCTTTTGGCTCAGGCCGCGCTGGACGCGGTCAGGAACTGGGTCTACCGGCCAACGCTGCTGAACGGCGATCCAGTGGAAGTGATGACCACTATCGACCTGAACTTTACGCTGGAGCAGTAGCGCGCTCGAAACTCTCGAAGCAGCGGTGAAATTCGAACCCGTCGGCGCATTGCAGAAAGACAGGGCAGGCGCATCCGCCTGCCCAGCGCGACGGGGTTCGGCTTCACAAGGGTCGCTATGCGGTCTTTCATGATCCCGGTGAATCGGGCGGTTCTCGTCTTTTCATTTGCGTTGCCCGCATTCGCACAAGCTCCATCGTCCGCGCCCCCTTCCCACCGGTTCTCGTCCGGCAACGCGGCGTGGAACATTCCTATCGAGATTGTCGCCAACGGGCTGATTTTTGTCCGTGCGAAGGTTAACGGTCATCCGGGCTGGTTTATTCTCGACAATGCGACGCAAGGTTTCGTGGTTGACCGCGATTTCGCGCGGCAAATCTCGCTCGAAAGCGCCGGCACTGCCGTCGCGCGCGGAGGGGGCTCTGACGCCATCCAGGCGAGAATCGCCGTCGATGTCCTGATCGCTTTGCCAGGACTGGACTTGACTCACCGCCGCCTGGTCGTGATGGAACTGAAACCGATCGAGCCTGCCGTCGGCCATGAGATCGATGGCATCATCGGATCGCGTCTGTTCGACGATTTCGTGGTCGAGGTGGATTATCAGCGTCGCTCCGTGTCCATTCGCCTGCCCGCAGAGTATCGGCCCGCGGCAAAAGCGACAGAATTCGCCGTCCGCATCGATCCGCACGGTTTCCCGTTCATTGACGCTACCATCGCCCTGCCCGGCATCGATCCCATGTCGAGCAGCTTTCTCATCGATGGCGGAGCGAATACCTATGCGGACATTTACAAGCCGTTCGCCGATGCGCACCGGCTTCCGCCCCGGTCGATGAAGCTGCTGGAGGCGCCTGGCACCAGCAGCGGGGGAACCACGCAGTCGCGGGATGGCCGGGCCGATCGGATCAGCGTTGGTCCCTATTCCGTCCAGAATCCTCCCATCACCTTCGCTCAGGATACGGAGGGTCTGATGGCGGTGAAAGACCAAGCGGGCCTGATTGGCGCCGAGTTTCTGGAACGCTTCACCGTGGTTTTCGATAACCCCGCCAAACGCATTTGGCTCACGCCGAACGCCACTTACGCAGCGCTTCCGGACTACGATCAGAGTGGCCTGCGGGTTCACGCCGAGGGTCCCGGATTTCACAGGTTTGTAGTGGGGCGGATTGTGCCGAACTCGCCCGCCGCGGAAGCTGGAATCGAGCCAGGGGACGTCATTGAGTCTCTGGACAACGCTTCGCTTCAGGGGTTGACTCTCTCGCAATTGCGAACGATGCTCTGCCGCCCTGCCGCGCGCTATTCGCTGGGCATCCTGCGCGGCCAGCGTCATCTTCCGATGACGCTGCGGCTGCGCCCTCTGCTGTAACAGCGCGTTCTTGAAGATACTAATGGCTGCGCGAAACGGCCGGGCAGAATTGTAGTAGCCTGATTGTGCCCATGAGTCTCCCTGTCTTGGCCGCCAGCGAGCTACTGGATCCGGTAGCCGCCTACAACCGAGTCGCGCCGGTGTATGCGCACCTGGCCCGACAACGCCAGGCTTACCTCGATGCCATCGACCGCCTCGTGGTCGCCGAAATCCCGCCGGGCAGCGGTTCGCTGCTCGATGTCGGCGCCGGCGATGGCGCTCGATCCGGGCGGATCGCCGTGGCGGCCGGCCTGCACGACGTCACTCTGCTGGAGCCGAGCGCCGCCCTGCGAAGCTGTTTCCCTCCGAAGGCGAACATTTGGGCGATGCGCGCCGAGGATCTCCCGGGGCAGCAAGGCAGCTTCGACGTCATCACCTGCCTCTGGAACGTCCTCGGACACATTCTCCCCGCTGGTTCTCGCGAGGAAGCGCTGCGCCAATTCGCCCGGCTGGTGTCTCCGCAAGGCAAGGTGTTTATCGATGTGAATCACCGCTACAACGCCCGCCATTACGGACCGCTGGCAACCGTTCTCCGTTTCTTTCGCGACCGCAATGCGCCGCCGGGCGCCTACGGCGACGTCACAGTCACTTGGAATATCGAGGGCCGGCGCGTTTCGACCACCGGCCACGTCTTCACCGATAGCGAGTTCAGAGGACTGTCGCGCGCCGCCGGTCTGCACATCGAAAAGCGGTTCGTCGTCGACTACGCTTCCGGCCAACTGCGCCGCCGCAGCTTTGAAGGCAGCCTCCTGTACATTCTCCGGAAGCGTTCCTGAAGGGCTTGGCGGGGCAGAACAATGCAGCGGCCGCGCGCCGTGGCGAATGCGCCCGTCCCTTTCAGGTCAATGCGACGGGAGAGGGTTCGCCAGGTGGGCCACGGCATCGAGGGCGATCTCGACGTGATCGTCCACGCGCAGGAAAAGCGTGCTCGGGTTCTTGATTCCCCACTTCAGGTACGGGACGGTGAAGCGGGCGGTGATGACATACCGACTGCCGTTGACGCGGACTTCCACCGGCGTGGTCAGTTCGTGTTCTGCACCGTGGATCGCGAAAGCGCCGTGGACCTGCATCTGGCTGATACCCTGCGGCATCAGCTTGCCTGCCGCATGATCGGGGCGAAACACGATGTCCGGGAAGCGCTCGCTTTCCAGGATTTCCTTGTGCATTTTGCGGTCGCGCGTGTCGTTGCCGCTCGCGCCGCTGCGCGCATCCACCAACAGCTCACCGGAGGCGGCGCCTGACGCCGGTTCGAAATGAAGGGACCCGCGTTTCAGTTGGAACGTGCCGTGGACGGTGTGCAGGGTGGCGCCCAAGGTGAACTCGACCTTGGATTGCGCCGGTTCGATTTCGAGTGAAAGCTCCTGCCCGGCAAGCGGCGGCAACAGCACGACGGCGCAGAGGGGCAAAAAGAGGAAAGAGCGAGAGTGTTGGATCATGATGTCAACATGCGCCAGCCCAACGCGAGCCCATTGGCGGCGGAATCGAAAAGAGAGAGCGCACCCACATGCTGAGCCAGCATGCGGGAGAACAAATGCGGACGGGCGGCAAAAGCGTGCATGACGCGGCTGCGCAGCGGGCCATGGCGATCGAGCAGCAACATCAAATCGGCCATGAATGCGGGGCGCCGGCCGAGGCGCCTGTGGGCCGCCTGATATTGTTCGAGATCGCCCGCGGCGAGCGCGCCGGCAAGCGCCTCCGCTTGCTGAAACAGCAGGCACAGACCTTCGCCGGTGATAGCATCCACCGATCCCGAGGCATCACCGACGAGAGCCACGTTGCCTCCGTAGACGCGCGCGAGGCGGCGTGACGTGGATACGCCGCCGCGCTCACTGGAGGCTGCGCCGGCCGCGGCCAGACGGCGGGCCAGGCCAGGGAAGCGCGGCAGGGCATGATCCAGCCGCTGGCGATGGTCGCTCGAAATCAACACCAGGCATATTTCGGACTCGCTGACCGGCGTAAGGTAAAGCTGACACCGTTCGCCCCAGTAAATCTCCATCAAGTCGCTCCACGGGGCGATCCGGTAATGACGGCGGAAGCCGTAACGGCGGCTGTGATGGACGCAGGCATCCAGGCCGGCCCAGCGCCGGACGGGAGAATTGCCGCCATCGGCGCCCACGATCCAGCGCGCGCGGAAAAGCCGGTCGCCGATGCGGACGCCATCGCGATCGAGGGCGGAAACCGAAGCGCCCCACATGGTGCGGACGCCGGCCTGCGCCGCGCGTTCCACCATCAACTTGTGAAGCGCGGTGCGGCGGATGCCGAATCCCACGCCTTGCGGGAATGAAGCTTCCGCCGAGAGTTCGCGCTCGCAGAAGCGGATGCCACGGAAGGGGCGGGCGCCTGCCTCTTCGAGCGAAATCCCCAGCGCGCGCGCGGCGGCAACGCCATCCGGCATAATCCCCTCGCCGCACGCCTTGTCGATCGGAGGCTTGGCGCGATCCGCCACGGTGACCGCTAGTCCGCGGCGGCTTGCGGCGATGGCTGCGGCCAGCCCGGCAGGTCCGCCACCGATGACGAAGACATCGGTGAATGGTGTGAGTGCGGGCGTCATATGGAGTTCGCCTCGTGCTGCCTTGGGAACGGCGAAAAAGCACCGCCGCCCGCGGGCCCTGGCAGGCTGAAGCCTTCTCCGCGCATAGGCAGAGACAGTGATCGCGCCGGATTAAGGAACGAAGCTCGCATAGGAAAACGCAGTGTGAGACGGCCAGCGATTACCGGAGCGCAGCCCCCGCGCCTCCAGGGCGCACCACCGGCTCAAGCCGCGCCAATTCCTGAGCGTAAAGTGGATTGTGCGGGTACTTGCGTACCAGTCCTTGGAGCAGTATCCGGGCATGCCAGGTGTCGCGGTCGCGCAATGCGGCAACCGCCAGCAGCAGTTTCGCAAAAGGCGCGAGGTAGTGGCCCTTTTCGGAAGTGAGCCTGAGCTTTTCGATGCCCACCGCCTTGTTGGTCTCGCCGCCGGCCAAACGCAACAGCCATCGCATGCACAGGGGCTTGACGCTCAGCATATAGTTTTCGACGCCAATGGCGATCCAAGCGTCGTACAAGTCCGGGTGTGCAGCCAGCAGGCGCTCCGCCAAGACGCGGCTGGTTTTCATCTCCTGAAACGACGCGGCGTAGCGCTTCTCGATCAGCGCCAGATAATCGGAGTGCAGGCCGTTCGCCAGGATGGCGGCGAACTGGCAATTGGGGTCCTGCGGCGAACGCGCGGCAAGCCGGCGCGTGGCGCCGAGCGCGGCGTCAAACCTGAGCTTGACGGCAGGGTCAGGGGAAAGCTTGTGATCGGTGATGAAGTGTTGTTCGTGGGTGAAGAACTCGGACTGCAAAATGTGGAGGCGATCGAACTCGGCGAATAAATACGCTGCAGCGTCCGAAGCCGGTCCCATCGGATCGTCCGGATGCGTGTTTTGCCAGTCGGCAAAAGTCTGATGGGCGTCGGCGAACTGAAGATCGTACATCTGCCGGTAGCCCTGCTCGAGAGGCGTCTCGGCGCCGGCTGCGGCGGCCAGAGCGCAGAGGCAACAGGGGAGGATGAGAGCGCGGCTCGGCATGGTGTCAGAGGGTGCGGGGCAAGCCTGGCAGATGTGCCGCAACATCCTCCAAGTATCGGAATCGAACCATCGTGCAATCCTTCAGCTGCGGCGACAAGCCCACGCTGCGCATCCCCTTTTCTAAGTCCTCTGAGAAGAGCTTAACACCTGTTGCGACGCGATATCGAGGCAAATCGTTTCAAAATGCCGCAGATTTCTTGGGTCACGTGGCCTGTATCCTCATCGTCAACCCTTCAAATCCTGAAACGCGGCTTCAATTTCCTGTTTTGCTTCGGCCGTAGGAGGAGTCAGCGGAAGGCGGGGAGGGCCCCCGTAATAGCCATTCAGGTCCATCGCGTACTTCAAGCCGGGTACCCCGTAGCGCGCGGTGACCAACGCGGAAGGGCGGCCGATGCGGTTCTGCCAGTCCATGCCGGCAGCCTCCTCGCGCGTGCGGAAAGCTTCCCAAATGGCGATCACCGAATACGGCGCGGCGTTCGCGTACGCCAGAATCGCGCCGCAGGCTCCCATCAGCAGCGAGGGCCACAGGGTAGGCGCCGAGCCCACCAGCACCTGGAAACCGTGCTTCACTTCGCGGATCATCTGCATCACTTTTTCCAGATTGCCGGAGCTCTCCTTGATGGCGATGATGTTGGGATGCTCGGAGAGCGCTGCCACGGCCTCGGCGGGAATATCCACGCCGGTGGCCTGCGGCCAGTTATAGATGATGAGCGGAATCCTGGTGCGGTCGGCGACGGCGCGATAGTAGAGCATCTGGGCGTCGGCGCGGTGAATCAGGTTTTTGTAATAGTGGGGCGTGCGCACCATGGCGGCTTTGTAGCCGATCTCGGCGGCGCGGTTGGTGAGCGAAACGGTTTCGCGCACGCTTTCCGCGCCGGTGCCCGCGATGAGCAGTTTCTCCGCGGCCGCGTGTTTCGCGACTTGTTCCCAGACGGTGTGCTTCTCCGCTTCGGTGAGCATCACGCTTTCGCCGGTCGAGCCCATGACCACGTAGCCGGAGAGCGCGGTTCGGTTCCATTTTTCGACGTTGTGCTGGATTTTGGCGAGGTAAATGTTGCCTTCATAATCGAACGGAGTGGTGATTGGTGGGAAAATACCTTGTAGTTTCATGATGGGTTGAAGCCGGCGGAAAGCGCGGCCTGACATTCCACGATAACAATGTTCTCCCTGGAAATCGATTCGACTGCCGAAAGCCGCGACCTGCTGATTGCGGAGCTGTGGGAGCTGGGCTCGGCGGGGATCGTGGAACTGAGCGACACGTGCCTGCGCGCATTCTTCGAAGCCGGCGCCGACCGCGCAGCGCTTCTGGCGCGCTATCCGGGTGCGGCCGTTCGCGAACAGGAGAATCGCGACTGGGTCGTGGAGGCGCGCGAGCTGCTGCAGCCCATGGAAGTGGGCCGCCACTTTTTCCTGGTGCCCGAATGGCGCGACGATCCAACGCCGCCTGGCCGCGTCCGCATCACGGTGAACCCCGGCCTCGCGTTCGGCACCGGCTTTCACGAAACCACGCGCCTGTGCCTGGAAGCGCTGGAAGATCTGGTCAGGCCGGAAATGGTGGTGCTCGATGTTGGAACCGGCTCGGGCATTCTCGCCAAGGCTGCGCGGCTGCTCGGCGCAACCCGCGTGATCGCGTGCGATATCGACGCAGTGGCCGTGCGCATCGCCGGTCAGGGATTCATCGGCTCGGCCGATGCCGTGCGCTCGGCGGCCGTGGATCTGGCGGTGGCCAATCTCAGCCCCGAAGCGATCGTCGCGCTGGCGCCGGAGTTCGCCAGAGCGCTGCGCCCCGGCGGAATGCTGGTGGCCAGCGGTTTCAACGTGGGGGAAGTGGAAACGGTGAAGGCCGCGCTGGCGGAGGTGCGCGAGGTAAGGTGTAAGGGCGACTGGGCGATGATCGTGGCGTAGGAACACAGAATCGCTTCGCTCGGCCCACCTGGCCAGCCGCCCGCGGGCTCCCGCTCTCGTTCCAGACTGCCCCTGCGCACCCGCGCTGCCCCGGCGGGCGACAATATTATGCATGGCAAATCTCCTTCCGGCGGTTTTCTTCGGGCATGGAAATCCGATGAATGCGCTGAGCCGAAATCGTTACACGGAGACGTGGGCGGAACTGGGGCGCACGATTCCGCGGCCGAAGGCGGTCCTTTCGATTTCGGCGCATTGGTTCGTGCCGCAGACGGGCGTTACCGTTGCTACCTCCCCGAAGACGATTCACGATTTCGGAGGGTTCCCGCGCGAGCTTTACGGCGTCCAGTATCCGGCGCCCGGCGATCCGCAACTGGCGCAGCGCGTGCGGCAACTGCTGGAGCCCACGCCGGTGACGCTCGATGAAAGCTGGGGGCTCGACCACGGCACCTGGTCGGTATTGTGTCACGCTTACCCGGAGGCTGACATTCCGGTGGTGCAACTCAGCATCGATGAAACCAGGCCGGCGAGCTTTCATTATGAGCTCGGAGAGCGCCTTGCGCCGCTGCGCGAAGAGGGTGTCCTGATCGCCGGGAGCGGAAACCTGGTGCATAATCTGCACGCGTATGCATGGGGGCGGCACGACGTGGAGCCGTACGATTGGGCCGTCCGCTTCGAGCAAGCGGTGCGCGACAGGATTCTCGCCGGCGAGCACCAGGCGCTCGTGGGATACGAAACACTTGGCCGCGAAGCGCTGCTTTCGATCCCGACGCCCGACCATTACCTGCCGCTTTTGTACGTGCTGGCGACGCGGCAGGCGCGGGATTCGGCGGCGTTCCCGGTGGAGGGAGTGGATGGCGGGTCGGTCTCGATGCTGGCAGTGAAGGTCGGGTAAAACGCGCCGGGTAGGACCCGACATCGGTCTTCGGAGCGGCAACGGCTGCTTGACGGGCGACGAAAAGCGATCGCCCGTCCTGCCACGGGCCGCGGGCGGGAAAGTGGGCCCGGCACGCCGGGCCCCTGCAATCGGCTGGCGGCCGGGTTATGCTTTGGTTGGTTCGGCCTTGCCGGGCTTCAGCTTCTCGCGCTGCTCGCGGAGTACAGCTTTGCGGCTGAGCTTAATTTTGTTGCCTTCCGTGGCCAGAACCTTGACCAGGATCTGATCGCCTTCCTTCAACTCGTCGCGGACGTCGCGAATGCGCGTCTCGGCGATTTCGCTGATGTGGAGCAGGCCATCGGTTCCGGGGAAGATCTCGACGAAAGCGCCGAAATCGACCAGCCGCACCACTTTGCCCAGGTAGGTTTTGCCCACCTCGGCGACGGCGGTGATATCGGAAATGATCTGGATGGCCTTGCTGGCGGAGGCTTCGTCGGCGGAAGCGATGTGAATCGTGCCGTCGTCCTCCACGTCGATCTTGACTCCGGTTTGCTCGACGATGCCGCGAATCACCTTCCCGCCGGGTCCAATCACGTCGCGGATCTTATCCGTCGGGATGTTCATGGTGTAAATGCGCGGCGCGTACTGCGAAAGGTTGGCGCGCGGCTGCGCGATGGCCTCGTACATCTTGTCGAGAATGAAGAGCCGGCCGCGGCGCGCCTGTTCGAGCGCTTCCTTCAGGATGCCGGTGCTGACATTGGGCACCTTGATATCCATCTGCATACCGGTGATGCCTTCGCGCGTACCGGCTACTTTGAAGTCCATATCGCCGTAATGATCTTCGGCGCCGGCTATGTCGGTGAGGATGGCGTATTGTTTGCCTTCGATCACCAGGCCCATGGCAACGCCGCCCACATGGGCGGCAACCGGAACGCCGGCATCCATCAGGGTGAGGGAGCCGCCGCAAATGGCAGCCATCGAGCTGGAGCCGTTCGATTCCAGCGTGTCGCTGACGATGCGCACGGTGTAGGGGAATTTGGTCTCATCCGGGATGAGCGCCGAGAGAGAGCGCTCGGCCAGCGCGCCGTGGCCGATTTCGCGGCGGCCGGGGCCGCGCATGAAGCCGACCTCGCCGACGCTGAACGGCGGGAAGTTGTAATGCAGCATGAAGCGCTTGGTCACCTCGCCGGGCTCGAGCAGCTCAATGCGCTGTTCATCGTCCTTGGTGCCGAGCGTAACGGTGACCAGCGCCTGGGTTTCTCCGCGGGTGAACAGCGCAGAGCCGTGGGTGCGCGGCAGCACACTGGTCTCGATGGCGATGGGCCGCACCTGGTCGAACGCGCGACCGTCCGGGCGGCGCCGGTGCTTCAGCATCTCATCGCGGAAGATGCGCTCCTTGAGCGCGTCGTAACACTTGCCGGCCTCCGCCTTTTGCTCCTCGGCGAACGGTTCGAGCACGCGCTCGCGCACCGCGGCTACCTTGGCGTAGCTCTCCAGCTTGGGATACTTCTGCGTGTTCAGCGCGTCGGTGAGCTCCACGCGCGCGGCCTTTTCCACGGCGGCGTAGATTTCCTTGTCGAGCACCGGCGGAATAAACTCGCGCTTCGGCTTGCCGGCCAGCTTGACCAGCTCGCGGATGCCCGTGGCAATCCTCTTGCAGCAGTCATGGCCAAATTCGATGGCGCCGAGAACATCGGCTTCGGAAACCTGCTGTGCGCCAGCTTCCACCATCACGATGCCGCCCTCGGTGCCGGCGACCACGATGTTGAGCTTCGATTCGCGGCCCTCGGAGTAGGTCGGGTTGGCCAGATACTGGCCGTCCTTCATGCCGACGCGGACGCCGCCCAGCACGTGTTCGAAAGGAATATCGGAAATGGCCAGCGCGGCTCCTGCGCCGCAGATGGCCAGGCTATTGGGGTCCTGTTCGGGATCGGCCGAAAGCACCATGCAGATGATCTGCGTTTCATTGAGGAAACCTTCGGGGAACAACGGACGCACGGGGCGATCGATGAGGCGGCAGGTGAGAGTCTCTTTCTCCGACATGCGCCCCTCGCGCTTGATAAAGCCGCCGGGAAACTTGCCCGCGGCGTAAGTGTATTCGCGATAGTCTACGGTGAGCGGGAAGAAACCGGCTCCCGGTTTGGCCTGATCGGCCATGCAAGCGGTGACCAGAACTACCGAGTCACCGGAACGAACGACGACCGCGCCGTTCGCCTGTTTGGCCATCCGACCCGTTTCAAAGGTAATCTTGCGGCCACCCAGGTCAACTTCAACTGTGTGAATCATAATCTTTCAAAACCTCTAGTCTCGGCTGGGGTCCAGCCCCGCGCGAGTTGCAATTCGGCCCGCCATGAATGGCATAGACCGCTTGAGAATGGAGTTGACAGGAAAGGAAGCCCTCGAGCCGCGCGGCATACGCCGCGTCAGTTCGTTCGGGGCAGTGAAATGTGGTTCTCGAAAGCACCCGCTTCGTTGTGTGGAAAACAGGACTGCTTCCGGAGAATGACTAACGGCGGATGCCCAGACGCTGCAAAACCGTCTTGTAACACTCCGGGTCCGTATTGCGCAGGTAGGTCAGCAGCCGGCGCCGTTTGGCAACCATGGTCAACAAGCCCTTGCGGGAACCATGATCTTTTTGGTGCGCCTTGAAATGCTCCGTGAGCAGCGTGATCCGCTGGCTCAACAGAGCAATTTGCACCTCCGGCGACCCGGTATCGGTCTTGTGGCGTTGATTGGCTGAAAATACCTGCCGTTTTGCTTCGACCGCCAGTGCCATTCTTGGGGTAATGCTCCTTGTCTTCTCTTATTCTCGTTTGGTTACGTTTTTCAGCATAACACAAATGATGAGCGCTGCCGCAACGCGCTAAAAGAATGAGCGGAAACCAATATGCCCACCTCCCGGCAGCCAATCTGTCTCAAACCGATGGCGAATGCCCGGCAAAGGCCCTTCAGCCCTTGGTGGCGATCGATATGCTCGCCGGCTTTAGGCCGGGCGATGTGGCGCTGACACGAATCTCGCCGGTGTTCGCGGTGGACTGCACGAGCGCCAGGCACATGCCGTGAAACGCCTTCCTCACCGTCCCTTTGTAATCCGAGAAGTCGGACATATCGCCGTTGTCCACGCCGATCAACTTGCCCTCGCCCTGAACGTCGAACGCGATCGGGTTGGCGGCATCGGGATGGAGCCGGCCCTGAGCGTCGAGCACTTTCGCGGTGACGTGCGCCACGTCGCGCCGGTCGGCGCGTATCGCGGGACGGTCTACTGAGAGGGAAACGCCTGCGGGGTCTCCGGTGGTCTCGATTTTCACCTCGATGGCGACTTTGCCCCCTTTCATGCCCACGGCCCTGAGCGTGCCCGGCTCGAACGGCACATCCCAGGTGAGGTGCAGGTCATCCGTGGTGCGGACCGCGCCTTCCGGCGTGGGCGCGAATTGTCCGTAGCGGCCCACCATTCCGTAGCGCGGAAAAACGTAGCCTTTGGCGCCCAGGGACTTGCCATTCAGGAACAGCTCGACGCGATCGCAATTGGTGTAACAGGCGATCGGCACGAATTGGCCCTCGCGGCCTTTCCAGTTCCAGTGCGGGAAGAGGTGCAGCACCGGTTTCTCGGTCCACTGGCTCTGGTAGAAGTAATAGCCGTCCTTGGGGAAGCCGCAACTGTCGATCACGCCGGCGGCGGAGCCATGGGAGCCGCCGCGGGATTCACCCAAATAGTCGATGCCGGTCCACATGAAATCCCCGGCGACATAATCGTGGCTGCGCACAAACTTCCAGAGTTCCTCGGTGTCCAACCCACGGGTACGGCCGAACCCGCGCGGACTCAAATAGCCGCCGGCGGCCGACGGCGTGCGCTCGCCGGCAGCCGATGGCATCAGGTCTCGGTAATCGCCGCGCGCCCCGCCCATACCGGAGCTTTCGGTGCCAATCATCCGCCAATTGGGATGAGCGGCTTTGTCGATGCTGTAGTACAGTTCGCGGCGCTCACGCCAGCGGTCGACATAGTTGTAGCCGACGATATCGAGCTGGTCCAGAAACTCCGTGGAGACCGCGTGAGGTTCGGCGGCGATCTGGTCGCAAGCGGCCGTCACGGGTCGGGTGGGATCCTCGCGATGGAAGATGGCGAGCAGGTCGCGCAGCAGTTCTACGCCATGATCGGTGAGCTGATCGCCAATTTCGTTGCCGCAGCTCCATAGAGCGACGGAAGGATGGTTGCGATCGCGGCGCACGAAATCCTCCACGTCGCGCTCATGCCATTCGTCGTAGTAGTTCGAATAGCCGTTTCCCTTCACCTGCGGCTTGCCGGCCTTCCACTCGTCAAATGCTTCGTCCATCACCAGGAAGCCCATCCGGTCACAAAGGTCCAGGAATTCCGGCGCAGGCGGATTGTGGCTCGTGCGGATGGCGTTCACGCCCATCGCGCGGAGCAACTCGAAACGGCGCTCCCAGACGCGCTCCGGCACGGCGGATCCGACCGCACCGGCGTCGTGATGCAAGCACACGCCGTTGAGCTTGACGTGCTCGCCATTGAGAAGGAATCCACGGTCGGCGTCGAAGAAAGCATTGCGAACGCCGAAGGGCGTTTCGTATTCGTCCATCACATGCTGGCCGACACGCACGGTGCTGCGCAGGCTGTAAAGATCCGGAGCGCTCACGCTCCACAAGTGGGGCCTCTCGATCACCTGCTCCTGCACGAATTCATAATCGCCGTTGGCGCCGATTTGCTGCGACGCCTCGGCGGCCGCGACCACCTTGCCTGTACGGTCAACTACGGCGGTGGCCAGCTTGCACTCCGCCGCGGCATTCGTTTCGTTCGTAACCCTCGTCTGGATGCGCAGAGTGGCTGACGCGCGAGCGACTTGCGGCGTCATTACGAAGGTACCGCAACGGGCGACGTGGACCGGGTTCACCGCTACCAGCCAGGTGTGCCGATAAATACCTGATCCCGAATACCAGCGCGAGTTGGGCTGCCGCGAGTTGTCGACCCGGACGGCGATCCAGTTGTCGCCGTAG
>Ga0335078_10000551_pt1 | contig 57649 bp, 51 predicted proteins | sample Lox_Sample_32_FD_206711 | JGI IMG/M metagenome (GOLD analysis project Ga0335078, IMG submission 206711) | Soil microbial communities from Loxahatchee National Wildlife Refuge, Florida, United States - Lox_Sample_3.2 | ecosystem: Environmental > Terrestrial > Soil > Wetlands | place: USA... | reverse complement strand
TGCGCGCGCACTGCGAGCGGGCCGGGCGCGACCCCGCCGAGGTCGCGGTCACCGTCCTGGACATTCCCGTCGTCGGCCGGGACCGGTCCCATGTCGCTGCCCTCGTCGAGCAGCTGCGCGGCCGGATCGCTGCCGCCGCCTTCGCGCGGCGGCACCACGCCGGGCTCGCGGCCGACCACGCCGCCCGGTACCGCGAGCTCGCGGCCCGCGGCGTCAGCACGGTCTTCGTCGCGCTGCCCGACCTGGCTGGCCCCGAGGACCTCGGCCGGATGGCACAGGTCATCGGCGCGCTGCGCTGAGCAGCGCGCTAGGTCGACATCCGCTCGGGCCAGCCCGGCCGCAGCTCGACCCGCCGCTCGTAATCACGGCGCAGCAAGGTCCGCAGCTGGCGCAGGGTAGGCGCCGAGAACTCCTCGCCGGTGCGGATGTAATAGGCCGACCAGACGCCGTCCAGGCACGTGATCGAGTACATGCCGCCCCAGATGCTCTTCAGCCGGACTAACTCCGCCTCTACATCGCCCATGCCGCTCATGATACCTAGGTTCACCTCGGATGCCTAATCAAATCTCGGCTAGCCCGGCAGGAACTAGACTAGCCAGAAAACACCCTGGTTTACCTCGGTGAACTTGGTCCTGCCGGATAGGGCCTGGTAGGGCCTATCTAGCGTGGTAGGCATGGAGGAGATTGATCACCACGCTGGGGAGCCGGTCTGGTCGCAGCTGACCCGCATTCTGCGCGGCCAGATCGAACGCGGCGCGATCCCGCCGGGCAAGCTGCTGCCGTCGATCTCCACGCTCATGCAGGTCTACGGCGTGTCGGACGGCACCGTGAAGCGCGCGCTCCGGGCGCTGCGGGACGAGGGCCTGGTGAGCTCGGTGCCCGGCCGCGGCACCTTCGTCCGGGAGTGACCGTAGGTAGCGGGCTAGGGCAGCTTCCAGTCCACCGGATCGCCGCCCTGGTCCTGGAGCATTTTGTCGGCCCGGCTGAACGGGCGGGAGCCGAAGAACCCGCGGTCGGCTGACATCGGGCTCGGGTGCGCCGACTGGATGCTCGGCACGCTGCCGAGCAGCGGCGCGAGGTTGCGCGCGTCGTTGCCCCACAGGATCGCGACCAGCGGACCGCCGCGCGCGGCGAGCGACCGGATCGCCTGCTCGGTCACCTGCTCCCAGCCCTTGCCCCGGTGCGAGCCGGGAGCGCCTGGCTGCACGGTGAGCACTCTGTTCAGCAGCATGACGCCGCGGTCACTCCACGGGCTCAGGTCGCCGTTCGACGGGCGCGGGTAGCCGAGGTCTGCCTCGTACTCCCTGAAGATGTTCACCAGGCTGCCCGGCAGCCGCCGCACGTCGGGCGCGACGGAGAAGCTGAGTCCCACGGGGTTGCCCGGCGTCGGGTAGGGGTCCTGCCCGACGACCAGCACGCGCACGTCGGCGAGCGGCTGCCGGAACGCGCGCAGGATGTTGTCGCCCGCGGGCAGGTAACTGCGGCCCGCGGCGATCTCCGCGCGGAGGAAGTCGCCGAGCTCGCCGATGCGAGCCTCGACGGGCGCGAGGGCCTGCGCCCAGTCGGGCGCCACTAGGTCACGCAAGGGGCGAGCCGCCATGGCTTGCACTGTAGAGGAACGCGTGCACGGTCCGCCCGGTGTCTGCGCGCGGCGCCGCGATTTTCGCGGTTGCCGGGAATGCCGCACGGTGCGCGTGCCAGGATGCGACCGTGAGCAGCCGAACCGGACATTTCACGTCGGCGGGAGGCAGCCCTGGCGCTGGCCACCGGGCGCACCGGGCGCACCGGGCGCACCGGTGGATCGGCACCGCGGCAGCGCTGGCGGCAGCGGCAGGCTGCGCGGCCAGCCCGGCCGCCGCCGGGCCATCCCGGCCGGCCGCCGCCGACTCCACCGCGCGTACTCCCGCCGCGGCTGCGTCGGTCACCACGGCCACCGGGGCCGCGATATCCATCACCAGGAAAGTCGCGGCCGCCAGCACCACCATCCCCGGCGCGGGGAACTGCCCGGTGTTCCCGGCGAGCAACGTGTGGAACACGAACATCTCCGGGCTGCCGGTCAGCACGTACAGCGCGGCGTGGCTGGCCAGCATGAGTTCCGCGACGACGTTCCTGCACCCCGACTTCGGCCCGAACGAGGGCGGTTATCCGTACGGCATCCCGTTCACGGTTGTCACGAGCCAGACGCCGGCGGTGCACCTGACGTTCCAGTACGCCAGCGAGAGCTATCAGGGCCCGTACCCGTTCGGACCCGGCACCGCGATCGAGGGCGGCGCGAGCGCGCCGCCCGACACCGACCGGCACGCCATCATGCTGAACCGCAGCACCTGCACGCTGTACGAGCTCTGGCAGGCGCGGTATGCGGCGAGCGGCTCGACGGCGGGCTCGGGCGCGATGTGGCACCTGCGGTCCAACGCGCTGCGGCCGGCCGGCTGGACGTCAGCGGACGCCGCCGGGCTGCCGATCCTGCCGGGACTGCTCGACTACGCCCAGGTCCAGCGGGCGGTCCGGACCGGCAGGCCGATCACGCACGCGATCCGGTTCACCGCGGACCACACCGCGGCGGCGTACCTGTGGCCCGCGCGGCACGAGGCGGGCAGCGGAAGCATCGCGCAGTACCCGCCGATGGGTGCGCGGTTCCGGCTCAGCGCGGGCTTCAGCGTCGGCCGGTTCTGCAGCGACTCGGAGCCGTACTGCAGTGACGCCAAGGCCGTCCTCACCGAGATGAAGAACTACGGGCTGATCCTGGCCGACAACGGCAGCAACTGGTACTTCCAGGGCGCGGCATACCCGCAGTGGCCGGATGCGCTCGTGTCGCTGCTGAAGCAGATCCCGGCGCGCGACTTCGAGGCGGTGGACGAGTCCTGCCTGATGGTGAGCCCCGGCTCGGGCCGGGCCCGGGCCAGGCCGGGCTGCCCGATCGGCTGACATCCTGGGTTAGTGCGCTTCACCAGCTACAACACCTTCGACCTCTTCGAGTCCAGGCTGCCGCGCGGGCGGGAGCACTACCGCCGCGTGGTCGAGGTCATCCGTGACCTGAATCCGGACGTGCTGGCGGTGCAGGAGATCCGCGGCGCGGACCCGGCTCATGCGCGCCGGAACCTGCGCGTGCTCGGCCGCGACACCGGGCTGGCCTGCGAGGTCCCGGCGGCAGGCCGCGGCGAGCCGCGGGCGGCGCTCGCGGCGGGCAGCCGCGGCTACCACTGCGGGCTGCTCTGGCGGCCGGGCGTCGAGGTGCTGCCGGGGTCGTTTTGTGAATCGGGTCCCGGCGTGCTGTGGCACTGCGCGGGCTGGGCCACGTTCCGGCTCGGTGGCAGGGCGGTGCTGCACGCCAGCTTCCACGCGACCCCGTTCGGTCGGGAACTGCGCGCCGAACAGAACCAGATCCTGCTGTCCCTGCTGCGGGCCGGCCCGGACGGCAGGCTGCCGATGCTGGTCGGCGCGGACTGGAACGGCGAGTCGGCCGACCTCGCGCCCGATGCGGCCGCGGGCGCGCCTTCGCTGTACGAGCCGGGTGACCCGTTCGCGGGTGCGGCCTGGCGCGAGGACATGGTCCATCAGTGCCTGGTCGAGCGCGACCCGGACTCGGGCCGGCCGCGGCACCGGGTGGACCGGGCCGCGGGCCAGGTGCTCGTCGACGGCGGGCTGACCGACGCCGCGGCCGCGCTGCGGGCGCCCTGGCAGCCGACGTGCGGACACTATCCCGGCGACGGGTACGGCTCCGCCGGGATCATGCGCAGGATCGACGCGATCCGGGTGAGCCCGCACCTGCTGCCGGCGCTGCGCTCGCACTCTGTCGCCGACACCGACCTGACCCGGCGGGCGTCGGATCACCTTCCGGTCAGCGTGGACTACGACCCGGCGGCCATCGCGAGCTAGCCCCCGTGGTCAGCCCGTCAGCGCCGCGTGCGCGACAGCGACCTGCGCGGCGAGCGCGGCGTTGTCGGCGATCAGCTGCCGGTTGACCTCGACACTGCGTCCGCCGCTGAGCTGCTCGACCGCGGTGAGCACCGCCGGGGTGACCGCCTGGCCGGTCACGCCCTCGCTGCGTACCTGCTCGACTGCCTCGGTGATCAGCGTCTCGATGTCGAGCCCGTCGGCCGGGGGGCGGCCGAGGATGAGCCCGGACTGGTGACTGATCTCCCAGTGCGCGGCGGCGATCCGGGCCGCCTCCGCGGCGTCGCCGACGATCGCCGACACCGGCGGGCCGCCCCGGCCGGTATAGAACAGCGGCAGGGTGCCCGTCCGCCAGCCCAGCACCGGAACCCCCAGCGTCTCCAGCAGTTCGGACGTGGCGCCGACGTCGAGGATCGACTTGGCGCCCGAGCACACGACCATCGCCTCGGTGCGCGCGAGCTGGGGCAGGTCGGCCGACACGTCCAGCGTCTCGGCGAAGCCGCGGTGCACCCCGCCGATGCCGCCGGTGCCCATGAACCGGATGCCCGCCAGCCGGCACACCGCGAGCGTTCCGCCAACGGTCGTCGAGCCGAGCGCCCCCTGCACCGCGCAGGCGGCGAGGTCGCGGGCGCCTGCCTTGCGCGCGTCCTGGCCTGCCTCGGCGAACCGCTCGAGCTCGGCTGCCTGCAGGCCGACCCTGATGACGCCGTCCACGACGCCGACGGTGGCCGGCACGGCGCCCTCGGCCCGGACGCGGCGCTCTGACTCCAGCGCCGCCTGCAGTCCGCGGCCCGCCGAGAAGCCGTGCGAGACCAGCGTAGTTTCCAGCGCAACGACCGGCCTGCCGGCCCGCAGCGCGTCCGCGACCTCGTCGCTGACCTGCGGTGCGAACGTCACGGCATCGCCCCCATCTTCGCCACGGCCCGCGCGGCCGCAGACAGGCCCAGCTCGACCCCGCCAAGGAGGTACCCGGCGGCAAACGCGTCTCCCGCCCCGGTCGAATCTACGGCCTGCGTCGGCAGCGCCGGGTACCGCCTGCCGCCGATCCGCACGCCGCCGGGCCCGAGCTTCGTCACGAGCCGGTCCGCGAGCAGGTCCCCGATCAGCGCTGCCTCGTCCTCGTTGCCGAAGACGACGTCAGGCCGCAGGCCGTCGATGAGCTCCCGAAACTGTGCCACGCCGTAGGAGCGGATCGCCGCGGTGGAGGACAGGTCGATGCTGAGGCGCACCGAAGCCGCGGCGGCGGCGCTCGCCGCGGCGAAGGCGGCGGACCGCACGGGCTCCGCGGCGAAGCCGTAGGCGGGCACGTGCAGCCACTCGCACTCGTCCAGCCACCGTGATCCGATGGCGTCCGCCGGAAGGCGGGTTCCCACCCCGCGGTCGGTCAGCATCGAGCGCCGGGCCCCGGCATCGGACAGCGAAACGACTACGCCCGTGTTGCCGTCCAGGACGGGTCCGACCACCTCGACGCCGCGGCTCTGCAGGTCGGTGGTGACGAGCCGCGCGCCCAGATCGCTGCCCCGCGCTGCGATCAGCCTGCTGCGGCCGCCTAGCGCGGCCACCCAGGCCGCCACGTTGGCGGCCTGGCCGCCCACGGTGATCGCGGTCGTGGCCGGCGTGTCGGTGTCGACTGCCAGGGGCCCGGCCAGCCGGACTATGACGTCGAGATGTGCGTCCCCGAGGACACAGATCACCGCGTCACCGCGGCTGCTCATCTCCCTGCGACGCGGTTCCCTGCGACTCGGCGGGTCCGCCCGGTGCGGCGCCCCGGTCTCGGGCCGACTTCCAGGTGTCTGCGCGCGTCTCGATGTAGCCGGCGAAGTCCTGCGGCGTCCGCTGGTTCGCCAGCTTCGGCTTGTCGAGCAGCTGGTCGACCGGGACCGGCAGGTTCGAGATCATCTGGGCGTGCAGCTGCTGCAGCTGTGACACCTCGCCCGCGGCCGGGTTCTGGCCGGCGGCCGTCGGCGCCACGACGCCGGCGATCGGGTCGTCGGTCCGCGGCGTCGTCAGCGTGAGCACGTCGCCGAGGTCCGGCGCGGCCGCGTCCCGCGCGGTCAGGCTAGGCAGGCCCCAGCGCACCTCGATCGTCTTGAGCACCGAGGTGTGGTCGATCGGAGTGCTGCCAGCGGGCACGTTGAAGATCGTTCCCGCCGCGATCAGCGGCGACACCAGGACGGCCGGGACCCGGACGCCGAACCGCCTGAAGTCGAAGCCGAACTCACCCGGGCTGTCGTCCGGCGGAACCGCGTTCGCCGGCGGCGGCACGTGGTCGTACAGGCCGCCGTGCTCGTCGTAGCTGATGATCAGCAGGGTCTGGTCCCAGCCGGGGCCGCCGCGAAGGGCCTGGTACACCTGCTGGATCAGGCCCTCGCCGAGAGCGACGTCGTAGTTCGGGTGCTGGCTGTTGCCCGCCGAGCCCCAGCTCGGCTCCAGGAAGCTGTAGGCCGGGAGCGTGCCGTTCGCGCAGTCGGCCTGGAAGTCGGCGAACTTGCCGAAGTTGGTGTCTGGCGCGCTCTGAGTGTCCGGGAAGTTGGCCCGGGTCAGCGGCTCTGCGTTGTAGCCGTAGATCTTCCAGCTCAGGCTGTGGGCGGACATCAGGCCGAAGATGCTCTGCACCGTGTAGGACGCCGTCGCGTCGTTCATGTGCCCCTGGCTCGTGCCCGCGCAGGCGAACGCGCGGTTCGGGAACGTCTCGGTCGGCACCGAGCTGTACCAGTGGTCGCAGACCGCGAAGCCCCCGGCCAGGCCCGACATGACCGGGAGCGACTCGGGCGTGAAGACGCCCATGATGTCGGACGCGACGGTGCCGGCCAGCGGGGTGCGGTGGTTCTGCTCGTCGAACGTGATCGCCGCGGCGAAGTTCGTCACGAAGCCGGACATGGTGGCGACCGGCGGGGCCGGCGCCTTGCCGGTGCCGAACAACTGGGCATTTGTATTCGCGTAGCCCTCGCCCGGATCGGCGCCCGGCATGAAGTATGCGCCCGGCTTGGTGGTGTCGATCGGGTACACGCTGACCACATTCCCGCTGCCGTCGGTGTTCGACTCCGTTCCGGCCAGGCCCTCGAATGGCTCGCCATTGGGCCCTGCCTTTCCCGGGTACAGAAAGCCGAGCATGTGATCGAAGGAGCGGTTCTCCAGCATGAGCTGCACTATGTGCTGGACGGAGGAAAGCTGGTTTGACGGCATGGTGCACAGTTTCCAGGCCGCCCGAAGCCGCCGCTGCCAAATGCGGCAAGAAACGTACAAGGAATGACCAGGGCAAGTCCGCGGGCCGCGTGCCCGGGGCGGCTTGAGGACGGGGCAAGCTTAGGGTGATCATTCAGGGAGTCTTCACATAGCTTGGGGAGACTGAGCCCGCGGGCGGGGTAGGGGGTTAGTCGAAAGGCCCCCTGTAAGGTGTGATACTCGAGGGCAAAACAGCTCTAAGCGGGAGGCAGGTCATGGCGGTACGCGAGCATGCGCTGGGAGGCCATGCCGTCGAGCTGCCGGAACCGTGGCGGTCGGCCGCGGTCACCGTCGTGCTGCCGACCTACAACGAGGCGGGCAATCTGCCCGTGATCGTGGAGCAGCTGTTCGCGCTGCCGCTGCCCGGCCTCAAGATCCTTGTCGCGGACGACAACTCGCCCGACGGGACCGGCCAGGTCGCCGACGAGCTGGCCGGGAAGTACGGCCACGACCGCCTGAGCGTCCTGCACCGGCCGGGCAAGCAGGGCCTCGGGCGCGCCTACGTAGCCGGGATGTGCCAAGCGCTGGCGGCCGGCGCGGAGTACGTGGTCCAGATGGACAGCGACCTGTCCCACTCGCCCGAGTACCTGCCGCAGATGCTCGGGACCCTGCTGGCCAGCAACGCCGACGTGGTCATCGGCTCGCGGTATGTATCCGGGGCCAGCCTGGCCAGGGAATGGTCGTGGCGGCGCAAGGCGCTCTCCGGTTTCGCCAACACCTACGTCCGGGTGCTGCTGCGGCTCGGGATCAGGGACGTGACCGCGGGGTTCAAGCTCTGGCGCGCCTCCGCGCTGCGGACTATCGACGTCGCGAGCGTGCAGAGCAACGGATACAGCTTCCAGGTCGAGATGAATTACCGCACGATCCAGCACGGGCTGAAGGTCGTGGAGCTGCCCATCCATTTCGTCGACCGGCTGGAGGGCGAGAGCAAGATGAGCCTGAAGGTGCAGCTCGAGTCGGCACTCATGCCGATCTCGCTGCGCCGCAGGGCGCGCTAGGGCAGGCACACCCGCCGTTCCCGGATGCAAACGGCCCGCCCGGACAGGACCTAGCGTCCGGGCAGGCCGATTCGGGTTACCGCGTCACGCCGCCACCGAGGCGGGGGTCCTGGCCGCCTCCAGCGCCACGTCGAGCACCTCGCGGACGTCGCTCACCAGGTGAATCTCCAGCGCTGCGCGCACGTTCTCCGGCACGTCGTCCAGGTCGGGCTCGTTCCGCTTCGGGATCAGCACGGTCGTGATGCCCGCGCGGTGCGCCGCCAGCAGCTTCTGCTTCAGGCCGCCGATCGGCAGCACCCGGCCGGTGAGCGAGACCTCGCCGGTCATCGCCACGTCCGAGCGGACCAGGCGGCCCGAGATCAGTGACGCCAGCGCGGTCGTCATCGTGATGCCCGCGCTCGGCCCGTCCTTGGGCACGGCGCCGGCCGGCACGTGCACGTGCACGGCGCGGTCCTTCAGCCCGGCGACCGACAGCTCCAGCTCGGGTCCGTGCGAGCGCAGGTAGGAGAGGGCGATCTGCGCCGACTCCTTCATGACGTCGCCGAGCTGGCCGGTCAGGGTCACGCCGGCGGTGCCGGTCTCGGGGTCGGCCAGCGACGCCTCGATGAACAGCACGTCACCGCCGGTGCCCGTTACCGCCAGGCCGGTCGCGACACCGGGCACCGCCGTCCGCTCCGCCGACTCCGGCGTGTGCTTGGGATGACCGAGGTAGCCGGTCAGGTCGTCGGGGGCGATGCGGACCGGCAGCGTGTCCGGGGCGGTCTCGGCGCTGGCCGCGACCTTCCGCAGCACCCTGGCGATCGTGCGCTCGAGGTTACGGACGCCCGCCTCGCGGGTGTACTCGGCCGCCATCCGGCGCACCGCGTCGTCGGTCAGGTCGACGTCGGCGGTCTCCAGGCCAGCGCGGTCGAGCTGGCGCGGCAGCAGGTGACCGCGCGCGATCGTCACCTTCTCGTCCTCGGTGTAGCCGTCGAGCGTGATCAGCTCCATCCGGTCAAGCAGCGGGGCCGGGATCGCGTCGACGACGTTCGCGGTGGCGATGAACAGCACGTCGGAGAGGTCGAGCTCGACCTCCAGGTAGTGGTCGCGGAACGTGTGGTTCTGCGCCGGGTCGAGCACCTCGAGCAGCGCGGCGGTCGGGTCGCCCCGGTAGTCGGCGCCGAGCTTGTCGACCTCGTCGAGCAGGATGACCGGGTTCATCGAGCCGGACTCGGTCACCGCGCGGACGATCCGGCCGGGCAGCGCGCCGACGTACGTGCGCCGGTGGCCGCGGATCTCGGCCTCGTCCCGCACGCCGCCGAGCGCGACGCGGGCGAATTTTCTGCCCATCGCGCGCGCGACGGATTCGCCGAGGCTGGTCTTGCCCACGCCCGGCGGCCCGCCGAGGGCGAGCACGGCGCCGCTGCGCCGGCCGCCGACGAGCTGCAGGCCGCGGTCCGAGCGCCGCTTGCGCACGGCGAGGTACTCGATGATCCGGTCCTTCACGTCATCCAGGCCGGCGTGGTCGGCGTCCAGCACGGCACGGGCGCCGGTGATGTCGTAGGCGTCCTCGGTGCGCTCGTTCCACGGCACCTCGAGCAGGGTGTCCAGCCAGGTGCGGATCCAGCCCGCCTCGGGCGACTGGTCGGAGCCGCGCTCGAGCTTGGCGGCCTCCTTCAGCGCCGCGTCGCGGACCTTCTCCGGCAGGTCGGCGGCCTCGATCCTGGCCCGGTAGTCCTCTTCCTCGGAGGCAGGCTTGCCGTCCAGCTCGGCCAGTTCCTTGCGGATGGCCGCCAGCTGCTGGCGCAGCAGGAACTCGCGCTGCTGCTTCTCCATGCCTTCCTTGACGTCGTTGCTGATCGTCTCGGCGACGTCCAGCTCGGCGAGGTGATCGCGGGCCCAGCCGATGAGCAGCTCGAGCCGCTCCGTCGGGTCCATCGTCTCCAGGAGCTGGCGCTTCTGCTCGAAGCCGAGGTAGCCGGCGTACCCGGCGCTGTCCGACAGCTGGGCCGGGTCGGTGATGCGCTGCAGCACGTCGACGTACTGCCAGGCGCCGCGCTTCTGCAGGATGGTGCCCGCCAGGCCGCGGTACTCGCGGGCCAGCTCGGCGCCCTTCTGGCCGGGCTCGGGCTCCTCGACCAGCGTGCCCTCGACCCACAGCGCCGCGCCGGGGCCGACGGTCCCGGTGCCGATGCGCACCCGGGCCACGCCGCGCACGACGGCGGCGCGCTCGCCGCTCGGCAGCCTGCCGACCTGCTCGATCGTGGCCAGCGTGCCGACGGGGGAGTAGCTGCCGTCGGGCCGCGGGACGAGCAGCACCTGCGCGGGGTCTTCACTCTCGGCCGCCTTGGCGGCCAGCTGCGCCGCCTCGATCGCCGAGCGTGCCTCGGCGGCCGAGATGTCCAGCGGGACGACCATGCTCGGCAGCACGACGGCGTCGTCCAGCGGCAGTACCGGCAGCGATAGCGTCTGGGCCATCGGAGAATCACTTCCCTGTAGCGTGCGTTGCTTACGCAATTACACGTCTATAAGCGAAGCCAGCCTCCGTTTGTTTCCGCCCCGCGTTCGCCCTGGGCTGAGCTGGGAGCGGCGGCCCGGCCGGTCGGCCCGCGCGGCGGCGCCAGTGGTCGACGGGATGTTTCCGGCAAATAGCGCGGAACGGAGCGGTTTGCGGAGTCTGGTGCCGCTCTCGCGACACCAGACTTCCGCAAACCTCGCCCTACGTCTCGCTGGCCGCGGCACCACCAGCCCCGGTGGCCCCGGTGGCACCAGCCGGCCCAGCGCCCCCGGCCGCCGCGGCGCCGGGGACCGGAACGCGGCGGACAGACGGCACCGCGTCCGTCACGTAGTTACCCGGCGCGGTCTCGTCCGCGCCGGCCGGGAGCCGGACGGCGTTGAAGACCGCGGTCAGCACGACGGACACCACGACGTTGATGACCAGCGCGGCGACGGCGATGTACATCGTGTGCCCGATGATCGACGCGGTCGAGGCGCCGAAGTGAGTACCCGGCTCACCGGCGGTGGGCTGCTGGTAGGCAAGCACCGTCCCGTAGATCATCGCCGCGGCCCATCCGATGACGAGCGCCCAGCGATGCAGCCAGCGCGTGTACAGCCCGACCACGATCGCGGGGAACGTCTGCAGGATCCAGATCCCGCCCAGCAGCTGCAGGTTGATGGAGAACGCCTTGGGCAGCCAGAACACGAACGCCAGCGCGCCGGCCTTGACCAGCAGCGAGACCCACTGGCTGACCCGCGTCTGGTGCCTGGAGTCCGCGTCAGGCTTGAAGAACTCCACGTAGATGTTGCGGGTGAACAGGTTCGCCGCGGCGATCGACATGATCGCGGCCGGCACCAGGGCGCCGATCACGATCGCCGCATAGCCGACGCCGGCGAACCAGCTCGGGAACATGTTCTCGAACAACAGCGGCACCGACAGCTGCGCGTTCTTGCCGGCCGCCTTGACACCGGCGACCACCGCGGGCGACGCGAGCGCCATGTAGCCGAGCAGCGCGACGAGCCCGAGGACCAGAGAGTACGCGGGGAGCACCGCCATGTTCCGCCGGATCACGTTGCGGCTCCTGGACGCCAGCACCCCGGTCACGGCGTGCGGGTACATGAACAGCGCGAGCGCGGAGCCAAGCGCGAGCGTCGCGTAGGCCCACTCGCCCGCCGACACCGGGATGAACGCGCCGAACGGCTTGCCCGTCACCGGGTTGGTCTTCGCCAGGTGCGTGGACGCGGTGCCGAAGATGTGACTCCAGCCGCCGAGCCTGGTGGGGATGTACAGGATGGCGACGATCACCATCACGTAGATCAGCGTGTCCTTGATGAACGCGGTGAGCGCGGGCGCCCGCAGTCCGGCGAGGAACGTGTACCCGGCCAGGATCGCGAACGCGAGCAGCAGCGGCAGGTCCCGGACGAACCCGTTCGAGCTGCCGGACAGCCCCAGCACCGTGAGCACGGCCTGGATGCCGACGAGCTGGAGCGCAATGTACGGCATCGTGGCCAGGATCCCGGTCGCGGCTACCGCCAGGCTCAGCCCGCGCGAGCCGTAGCGGCCGCGGACGAAGTCCGCGGGGGTCACGTAGTTGTGCGTGCGCGCGACCGACCATAGCCGCGGCGCGAACACGAACACGATCGGGAACACCATCACCGTGTAGGACAGCGCGAAGAACCCGGCCGCCCCGGTGGCGTAGACGAGCGCGGGCACGGCGATGAAGGTGTAGGCGGTATAGAGGTCCCCGCCGAGCAGGAACCAGGTGATGACCGAGCCGAAGCCGCGGCCCGCGAGCCCCCACTCGTTCAGGTGCAGCATCTCCTCGGCGCGCCGCCACCGCGCCGCGGCGAACCCCACGGCGGTGACGATCGCGAACAGGATGATGAGGACGGTCAGCGAGACGGCGTTGACGTGGGTCATCGCGCTGCCCCCGGTCCGTCCTCGGTGCCCGGCGCCGCGGCGTGCGGCGCGGCCGGCGGCGCGGGCTGGTCCGCGGCCACCGCGCTGGAGTCCGAGCGCAGCAGCAGGTAGGCGAGCCAGGACACGATCGCGACGACCGGCACCAGGATCAGCTGATACCAGTAGAAGAACGGGAACGCCCCGAGCTTCGGAGTGCTCCGTGCGTACAGGGGTACCCAGAACGCCGCGATGACGGCGGCGAGCAGCAGCACGCCGGCAATGACCACTGCCAGCGGGCTCTTGCGTGCGGTGCGAGGCGGGGAGCTCATCACGTTCCTCCGGTTCGTGTCCCGGCACGACCGGCCCGCCCCGCCCCAACCGGGCCTTCGCGCTCGGTGGAATGCGTACTATTTTCTATTCTGCGACCAATGACGCGCGTCAGGCAATAGCCATTAATGCCACGCGCTTAACCCATCGGGTAGTGCCGCAGGCCGACGGCATACTCGCAGCCCGCGCCCAGGCCGACGTAGCCCGCCATGTCGCGCAGGAACGTGTCCGGGTCGAAGTCGGTACCGAGGCCGTCGAGGTAGGCGCGGTGCTCCTGCAGCGAAGCGACGCCCGCCTCGATCGTGCTGGTCACATCGACGAAGTGGGTCGGGTTGCCGACCGCCGCGACGTAAGCGCTCTTGATCGACCTGCACGGCGCGCCGATCTCGGGGAAGACCCACTCGTTCGCCGCGTCCCGGCACGCGTCCAGCACCGCGAGCCCGACGGCCCGGTGATCGGAGTGATTGACCGGGCCGGTCTCGCCCCACGTGAGGTCGAAGCTCATCGTGATCACGACCTCGGGCTGCAGCCGCCGGAACGCGCCCGCCAGGTCGCGCCGCAGCGGGATCCCGTACTCGATCAGCCCGTCGGCATGCCCGAGGAACGAGACGTCCGACACCCCGACGACGGCTGCGCTGCGCCGTTCCTCGTCCTCGCGCAGCGGCCCGACCCGCGCCGGATCCATCCCGGCGATCCCGGCCTCGCCGCTGCTCACCAGCACGTAGGCGACGGTCTTGCCCTGGCTGGTCCAGCGCGCCACCGCCGACGCCGCGCCGTACTCCAGGTCGTCCGGGTGCGCGACGACCGCGACCGCGCGGCTCCAGTCCTCCGGCATCGGCTCCATGAATATCCGCCCCTCGTCATCGAGATCTGTCTTGCCAGGAACTGCGGGTGTGCCGCCCTATGTTCCCATCGCCGCGAGCGCCACTGCACTCCGGCCACTAGGCTGCGGCGTTGTGCTCCCGCGAGTAATGGCGACCAGGTACGTGACGCCGCTGCGCGAGGGCGGATCGCTGCCGGGCCTGATGGAGGCCGACGACCTCGGCACCTACGTGGTCAAGTTCCGCGGCGCCGGGCAGGGCCGCAAGGCGCTGATCGCCGAGGTGATCACCGCATCGCTCGCGCGTGCCTGCGGGCTCAGGGTCCCCGACCTCGTCACCGTCGAGCTCGATCCCGCGCTCGCACCAGGCGAGCCAGACCAGGAGATCCAGGACCTGCTGCGCGGGAGCGGCGGGCTGAACCTCGGCGTCGACTTCCTGCCGGGCGCGCTGGACTTCGACGTCTCCGCGGCGCGCGTCGACCCGGAGACGGCCGGCCGGATCCTCTGGCTGGACGCGCTGACCGCGAACGCGGACCGGTCCTGGCGCAACCCCAACATGCTGCTCTGGCACGGCCGGCTGTACCTGATCGATCACGGGGCGACGCTGACGTTCCAGCACCGGTGGTCCTCGGCCGCGGCCGCCGCGCGGCGACCCTATGACGCCGCCGATCACGTCCTGATCGGCTGCGGCGGGCTGGTCGAGGCGGCAGACGGCGCGCTCGGGCCGCTGGTCACCGCGGACCTCCTGGCGGAGAGTGTCGCGCAGGTGCCGTCGGAATGGCTGGCCGCGGAGACCGAGTTCGCCGACGAGGCGAGCGCGCGGCGGGCATACTCCGGCTGGCTGGCGGCCAGGCTGGCAGCGCGGCCCGCGTGGCTGCCGGGGCTGGCGGCACTCGCGGCGGACAGGAGCGGGCGATGACCGGCGACCAGCAGGTCTTCGAGTACGCAGTGCTCCGCGTGGTGCCCCGCGTCGACCGCGGCGAGGCCATCAACGCCGGGATCCTCGTCTACTGCCGGCCGCTGCGGTTCCTGCGCGCGGTCGTGGACCTGGACGAGGACAGGCTGCTGGCGCTCGACCCGGCCGCGGACATCGACGGCGTGCGGCGGGCGCTGGCGGCGATCGCGGCGGTGTGTGACGAATCGGCCGCCGCGGGCCAGGCCGGGCGGCAGGACATCGGCAGGCGGTTCCGCTGGCTGACCGCGCCGCGCAGCACCGTCGTCCAGCCCGGCCCGGTCCACACCGGCCTGACGCGCGACCCCGCAGCCGAGGCCGGCCGGCTGCTGGATGCCCTGGTCCGCCGTCCCGGCGGCCCGGCTTCGCCACGCCCGGCCCCTCGCTAAGCTGTGGCCAGGCAAAGCCCTGGCATCCTTCGCCCGTCAGCGCTGACTGGCACATCCCCCGGCCGGGGTCGGTGAGGGGAGCTGTGCAGTGGAGCGATCGCCGCTCAAGGTGGCCATGCTGGGCTGCGGTGTCGTCGGGTCCCAGGTCTACCGGCTGCTGACCGAGCAGTCCGCCGACCTGCGCCAGCGGGCGGGCGCGCCGCTCGAGGTGGTCGGCGTGGCGGTGCGCGACCCGGACCGGCCCAGGCAGGTACACGTCGCGCCGGGGCTGCTGACCACCGACGGATCGGAACTGGTCACCCGGCCCGATGTCGACATCGTGATCGAGCTCATCGGCGGCATCGAGCCGGCCCGGACGCTGATGCTGTCCGCGCTCAAGGCCGGCAAGTCCGTGGTGACGGCCAACAAGGCCCTGGTCGCCGCGGACCGGGTGGAGCTGCACCGCACCGCGCAGGAGGCCGGCGGCGACCTGTACTACGAGGCGGCGGTGGCCGGCGCGATCCCGCTGCTGCGGCCGCTGCGTGAGTCACTCGCGGGCGACGAGGTGCACCGGGTGCTCGGCATCGTCAACGGCACGACGAACTTCATCCTGGACCGGATGGACACCTCGGGAGCGGACTTCAGCGCCGCCCTGGCGGAGGCACAGCAGCTGGGCTACGCCGAGGCCGATCCGACCGCGGACGTCGCGGGCTTCGACGCCGCGGCCAAGGCCGCGATCCTGGCCAGCATCGCGTTCCACACCGACGTGACCGCGGACGACGTCTACCGGGAGGGCATACTCTCGGTCACCGCCGCCGACATCGCCAGCGCCAGGGCGCTCGGCTGCGTGGTCAAGCTGCTGGCGATCTGCGAGCGCTGCAACGGCGGTGTCACCGCGAGGGTGCACCCCGCGATGATCCCGCGCGAGCACCCGCTGGCGGCCGTCCGGGACGCGTATAACGCGGTCTTCATCGAGGCCGAGTCGGCCGGCCGGCTGATGTTCTACGGCGCGGGCGCCGGCGGCCAGCCGACCGCGAGCGCGGTGCTCGGCGACACCGTCGCGACCGCGAGGAACCTGCTCGCCGGGCTGCGCGGCCCGGACGCTTCGACGTACGCGGGGCTGCCGCTGGTGCCGATCGGCGACGCGATCACCCGCTACTACGTGCAGCTGGACGTCGCCGACCGGCCGGGCGTGCTCGCGCCGGTGGCAGACGCGTTCGCGCAGAACGGGGTGTCGATCAAGGATGTACGCCAGGAAGGCCGTGGCGAGGACGCGAACCTGGTGATCATGACGCACTCGGCCAGGGAGGCCGCGCTGGCCAAGACCGTGTCGATGCTCAGCGCGATGGAAGCGGTCCGCAACGTCGACAGCGTGATGCGGGTCGAGGGCGTGGAGGGCGAGTGACCGGCATCGTCGCGCGGTACCACGACCGGCTGCCGGTACCAGCCGACGTTCCCGTCGTGACCCTTGGCGAGGGCGGCACCCCGCTCCTGCCCGCCCCGGTCCTGTCGCAGCAGACGAGCTGCGAGGTCTATCTCAAGGTCGAGGGCGCGAACCCGACCGGCTCGTTCAAGGACCGCGGCATGACCGTCGCGGTGACGCTGGCCGCCGCCCGCGGTGCCAAGACCGTGATCTGCGCGTCGACGGGCAATACCAGCGCGAGCGCCGCAGCGTACGCGGCCAGGGCCGGGATGGAGTGCGCGGTGCTCGTGCCGCGCGGGAACATCGCCCTCGGCAAGCTCGCCCAGGCGCTCGTGCACGGGGCCAGGCTGCTCGAGGTGGACGGGTATTTCGACGACTGCCTCGACCTGGTCCGCAAGCTCGCGGATGACTACCCGGTCGCGCTCGTGAATTCCGTGAACCCCGAGCGGCTGCAGGGCCAGAAGACGGCGGCGTTCGAGATCGTCGACGAGCTCGGTGACGCCCCGGACGTGCACTGCCTGCCGGTGGGCAACGCGGGCAACATCTCCGCCTACTGGCTCGGGTACCGCGAGTACGCCGCTGACGGGATGGCCGGCCAGACCCCGCGGATGCTCGGCTTCCAGGCGGCGGGCGCGGCCCCGATCGTGCTCGGGCAGCCGGTGCTCGACCCCGACACGATCGCGACCGCGATCAGGATCGGCAATCCCGCGTCGTGGCGGCTCGCCGACGCCGCGCGCGCGGAGTCCGGCGGCCTGATCGACTCGGTTACCGACGAGCAGATCCTGATCGCCTACCGGCTGCTGGCCGAGCGCGAGGGCGTGTTCGCCGAGCCCGCGTCGGCGGCCGCGGTGGCCGGCTTGCTGCAGGCGTCCGCGGCCGGGCTAGTCCCCGCCGGGTCGGTCGTGGTCTGCACGCTCACCGGGCACGGTCTCAAGGACCCCGACACCGCCGTGGCCGGCGCGCGCCGGGCGGCCTCCGTCGGCATCGACATCGCGGCGGCCGCCGCTGCGCTCGGCCTGAGATGACCGCCGCGGAGGTTACCGTCCGCGTCCCCGCCACCAGCGCGAACGTCGGGCCTGGCTTCGACGCGCTCGGGCTGGCGCTCACCCTGCACGACGAGGTCACCGCGCGGGTCACCGGCGGCGGCGTCCAGATCGAGGTCCACGGCATCGGGGAGAAGACCGCCGCGCTGGGCGAGGAGCACCTCGTCATCCGCGCCATGCACGCCGCCTTCGACGTGGTCGGCAGCCGGCCCGCCGGCATCGCGATCTCGTGCCGGAACGCCGTGCCGCACGGGTTCGGGCTCGGCTCGTCCGCTGCCGCCATCGTCGCCGGCATAATCGCCGTCCGGGAGCTGGCCGGCGAGCAGGGCGCGGCGGCACTGCCGGACATGGCCGTGCTGCGGCTGGCGACCCAGCTCGACGGTCATCCGGACAACGCCGCGGCGTGCCTGTTCGGCGGGCTGACCGTCGCGTGGCAGCCGGGTCCCGGCGCGGTCGAGGTGGCCCGGCTGGCGCCGCATGCCAGCCTCGCGCCCGTCGTCTGCATCCCGGACGCGCCGCTGCCGACGGAGGTCGCACGGCAGGCACTGCCGTCGCAGGTGCCGTACGCCGACGCCGCCGCGAACGCGGCCAGGGCCGCGCTGCTGATCGCCGCGCTCACCCAGCGGCCCGAGCTGCTGCTCGCGGGTACCGAGGACTTCATCCACCAGCGCTACCGTGCCGGGGCGATGCCCGCGACGGCCGCGCTCACCGCTCGTCTGCGCGAGGCCGGCATTCCCGCGGCGGTCTCGGGTGCCGGACCGTCGGTGCTCGCGTTCCCAGTCGACGGGGACGCGATCGCGACTATCGCGCGGCTGGCCGCCGGGTGGGAGGTACTGCCGCTGCGGGTGGACACCGCCGGGGCGCGGACGACCACCGGCTAGCGCGAGGCCCGCCTCATCGGCAGCAGCCGGCCGCCGCCGCCAGCACCGCCCCGGTGGCCAGCAGCAGTTCCTCCCCGCGCGCCGGTCCTACCAGCTGCAGGCTGGCGGGCAGCCGGTGCTCCGCCGGGACCGGCAGCGCCAGCGCGGGCAGCCCGGCCAGGTTGACCGGCGCGGTGAGCTGGGTTAGGTGGTGCTGCTCCGCCTCGGCGAGCGGCGGCGGGAAGAACGAAACGGTCGGCAGCACTACCGCTTCCACGGAGCTGAAAAGCACCGTCCACTCCGACTGCCAGCCCGCCTGGTACTCGCGTGCCGCGCGCGCCCGGGATCGCGGCGCCTGCCCGGCGGTGACCGTGCGGCCCTGCTCGAGCTTCGCGCGCACGTCCGCGCTGATCCCGCCCGCGCCGGCCGGGTCGTCCAGCAGCGCCGCGTTCACGTCCGCGGCCTCGGCGAATGTCAGCACGTAGGCCTGCATCAGTGCAGCCGGCCAGTCCGGAAGCTCGACCTCGATGACCTTCATGCCGCTGCGCTGCAGCACCGCATCGATGGCCGCGTCGATCCTCGGATCCGGCTCGTCGGCAGCAACCCGCAGCCGGCCGAGTCTGGCGGCTGGCCTCCCGGCGATCCCGAAGCCGGGCTCGAGCAGGGCCATCGCCGCGGCCAGCCCGGCGACGTCCAGCGCTATCGGGCCGACGGTGTCGAGACTCGGGGCGAGCGGATACACGCCGTCCAGGCTGATCCGTCCGTGCGTCGTCTTCAGCCCGGCCAGCCCGCAGAACGCCGCCGGGATGCGCACCGACCCGCCGGTGTCGGTGCCGTAGCCGTAGTCTGCCTCGCCGTTCGCGACCGCGACCGCCGAGCCGCTGGACGAGCCGCCGGGCAGCAGCTCCGGATCGAGCGGGTTGACCGGGGTGCCGTACCACTGGTTCGTGCCGCTGGCGCCGAACGCGAGCTCGAACAGGTTCGCCTTGCCGACGATCGCGGCGCCGGCGGCGCGCGCCCCGGCCAGGCAGGCCGCGTCCGCGGCGGCCGGCTGTGCCTTCTCGGCTACCGCCGGGCAGCCGGCCGTCGTCGGCACGCCGCGCACGTCGATAAGGTCCTTCACCGCGAGCCGCGGGCCAGAGCCAGGGTGATCAAGACGGGTTATAAAGGTGCTCACCCGGCCAATTCTCCCCGCTGCGGGCCGTCCCAGACCAGGGGTGTACGGCCGGCCGCGGCGCGATGTCGCGGACCGGCCAGGCAGTGCGTCCTGCCGGACAATTGCGGCAGGCCGGCGCCCCGGCTGGCGGCGGAGTGTCTACCGTTGTCATCTGTGTCCGCCAGCCAGCACGCCGAGCCCGATACCGGCACGCGGCCGTCGGTGCCGCTGCTGGTCATCGCCAGGGAATGGGGCCGCATCGGCTGCACCGGGTTCGGCGGGCCGCCCGCGCACATTGCCCTGCTGCGCCAGCTGTGCGTGCAGCGGCGCGGCTGGATGAGTTCCGGTGAGTTCGAGGACGGCATCGCGGCCACGAACCTGCTGCCAGGCCCGGCGTCGACCCAGCTGGCCATTTTCTGCGCCTGGCGGCTGGCCGGAACGGCGGGAGCGCTCGTCGGCGGGCTGTGCTTCATCGTCCCCGGCCTGATCGTGATCCTCGCGCTGTCGGTGCTGTTCCTGGCGCACTCGCCGCCGGCCTGGGTGCTCGGCGCGGCGCAGGGCGCGGGGGCGGCGGTCCCGGCGGTGGCGGTCAGCGCGGCGGTCAGCCTCGCGCCCGCCAGCTGGCAGCGCGCGGACGGCCGGACAGGCCAGGCCCGCTGGCTCGGGTACCTGATCGCGGGCGGGCTGGCAGCCAGTCTCGCCGGGGAGTTCTTCGTCGCCGTGCTCGCCGGCTGCGGGATCGCCGAGCTGCTCATCCGCCGGCCGCCCCGCGCGGTCGGCGCGCGCTCCTGGCTCGGGCCCCTCGCCCTGCGGGCCGGCGGCGCGACCGGCGGCCTCGCGTCGGTTGCCTGGGTCGCGCTCAAGGTCGGCGCGCTGTCGTTCGGCGGCGGCTTCGTCATTATCCCGCTGATGCAGGGCGACGCCGTGCACACCTATCACTGGATGACCGGCGGCCAGTTCCTGAGCGCGGTCGCCCTCGGCCAGGTGACTCCGGGACCAGTCGTGCAGACGGTGGCCGTCGTCGGCTACGCGGCGGCCGGCATCGGCGGCGGGCTGCTCGCGGCGGCGGTCGCGTTCGCGCCGTCATTCATCTTCGTCCTCGTCGGCGGCCGTCATTTCGATACCTTCAGGTCCAGCGCCCGGGCGCAGGCGTTCCTGGCCGGCGCCGGGCCGGCGGCGATCGGCGCGATCGCGGGCGCGGCAGTGACACTGGGCCTGGAGCTGACACACGGCTGGCAGATAGCGGTGCTCGCGGCGGCGCTCGCCTGGCTGCTGCTGCTGCGCCGCGGCGTGGTGCTCGCGATCGTCGGCGCGGCCGCGATCGGCGTCATGCTCGCGCTCGCCGGCGTGGGCTAGCGCCTGCGGTACCCGATCCGGCCGCGGGTCTGGGTCCTGCCCGGCCCGCGGCTAGCCCGCTACGTCGCCGATCCGGCGCAGCACGTCCGCGCGCAGCGCGGCCACGTCGGTGCCGGTCTCGGCGAGCAGCGCGAGCGCGCCGTTGCGAGGCTGCTCCAGGATGCCGGCGAGCAGATGCCCGGAGGTTATCTGTCGCTGTCCGTGCCGGTGTGCCTGCCGTACCGCGCCCGCCACGGACCGCCTGGTGTCCTCGGCCATCGGCGGCAGGCGGCGCCCCGGCACCCGGACCCGGTCCAGCGCGCCGGGCCCGAACGAGGCATCGGCAGCGCGCCGCACGGTGTCCAGGTCGATCCCGAGTGACGCCAGCGCCTCGGCGTCCAGGAAGCCGCCCGAGCCGGCGTGGCTGCCGCGGGACACGCGCGTTCGCAGGTCGCCGAGCGACAGCCCGGCCGTGGCGAGTGCGTCCGAGGCGATGCCGGGCTCGGCCAGCAGCCCGAGCAGTACGTGCTCGCTGCAGATCCTGTCCCGGCCGGCGCGCCTGGCCTCGTCCCCGGCGTCCGCGAGTGCCCGCCGCGCGGCCGGTTCGAACCGCTCAAACATCGTCAGCTCCGGTCTGGTCGCGGACGGCCCGGCGCGAACCCAGCCCGCCCGAGTGCTTCTTGTGCACCGCCTGCTTGCTGACGCCGAGGAACACCGAGATCTCCTGCCAGGACCAGCCGCGATCGCGGGCGTTCTGGACCTGCAGGGCCTCGAGCCGGTCGGCCAGCTCGCGCAGCGCGCGGGCGGCCCGCAGCCCGGCTGCCGGGTCCGGCCCGCTCGCTGCCTCGGCGAGCGTCACCTCATTCGTCATACCGTCAATATAGGTTGACGCGTCGGCGTTGTCAACCTTGGTTGACCAGTGGCACGCACTCGTCGGTGGTGATCAGTTCGGGCGCCGCGGCATCACCCCGCCCGACGACGAGCGACTCGCTGCGGCCCGTCGGATGGCAGCCCGATGGGGCCCCGGTCACGGCCGAGTCCCTCGAGAGTCACAGCGGGCCTGGACACTCATCACACCGGCAGTCAGGAGGACCTATGACCACGACAAACGCCGACCTGGCCATTCGGGCCTGCGAGCTGGCGGAGATATCCGAAGGCCTGCAGCGCATGGCGGCCCTGTGCGTCAGCGCCGCGGCAGCCACGACCAGCACATTCCGCAATGCCCACGGCGCCATGGAGGTCATCGCGCACCCGGGATTGCGCGCCGCCGCCCGGCAGCTGCTGGCCGAGCTCGCGGCGCAGCCGACCGCCGAGGTGACGGCAGTTGCCCCCGGCCGCGCGAGCTAAGGCGACTGTGACGAGAGAGCAGGACCCCTGAGACTGCCGCCGCTTCCTGCGCCCAGCCGGCCGAGCCGCGAGAGTCAGCGCACCGAGGGCTGTGGCCTGCGTACACCGATCAAATCGGCGAGGCGATGTGCGTGTACGGACGAACTACTGGCTGTCCCGTTGGTGCTGTGATCCTTGCCCACTGGCTGACTGCGCTCTGAAACGGGCCGAGTTCAGGGGGAGGTATCGCAAGAAACCTTTCGATCTTGGATAGCTTCTGGCGATTCTCGTCGTACCAGCGCTGCCGATCACCGCGATGACGGACTCCCTTTGGCTCCGGCTGTGCTGCGAGGCTAGACGCAGTCACGCGCAGGTCGCTGACATCCCGTCGATATTCATCGCGAGCGCGGAGCGTGCGCAGGTAGGGTCCGGTGCCAGGTGCCTGGCCGACCATCCGTGGTAGATCGTGCAGGCGAACATCGCGGTCGATCGAGAACCAGTCGCTGATGAGGATGTCGCGCACTGGACCGTCTCCGAGCACGTCAGGGTCTGGTTCGCGCATCGATTCCTGAGCGCCGAGTTCATCGAAGCGCAGCTCCAGCCAGTCGTCGCCGATAGGCGAGCGAGTCGGAATTCGCCATGCCATGTAACGCAGGATCACGTGGCCAGCATGTACAGCGAGGGGAAGGGTCAAGGCAGACTTGGCCGCGTCGACCGACTCCGCGAACGGCTTTAGCAGTCGGAGGCAGCCTCCGCCGCGGTAGTGCTCGAGCGCCTCGATCGGGCCGCTGTAGCGTGCCGACCCGCTTGTGTAAAGTCTGGCGAGAAAATCTACGTCATCTGGCCTGAGCTCCGCCGTACGGCTGGTGAAGTCCTGCGCCTGGTTACACGCATCGAGCGTGGATCTGACCAGTTCCTGGAATGCGGAACGGACCGCTGCGCCGGCGCTGCCAAACATGGAGTCAGGTGCTGGAATGTCGACCCAGGCTCCAGGATCATCCGTCAGCAGCTGGCACAGCTCTTCCGGGCTAATGGACTGCTGCCGCAGAGTGGCCACGACGAGGTCCGGGCAGCGGGATCCGGTTGCGTCCCGCGCCTTCAGCAGCGCGGAGACCGCATCATCCTCGCACCCTGCTCCCGCTGCCAGGTTGGCCGCAAGCAATCCTGCTGTCGCGGCGTGCCCTGGTTCGCTGGCCTTACCAAACTCGATTGCCTTGAGCAAAGACTTGTAGACGGCAGTGGTGTCGCCACTGTGCAGCAGCGCTAGTGCCAGGAATAGGTGGGGTGCTGCTCGGTAAGGGTATGCGTCGATGCTTTGCTGAGCGTCAGTAGCCGCCGCGTCGAACCAGCCATTCTGCAAGGCCAGCCCTGACCGTCGGCACATCTCGTCACCAGCGGCCCAGCTCGGGTTGGTGACGGCCTGCGCGATCGTGGATGCCGTGGCTTGCAGTCGAGAGACTTCGTTTGCCAGGCGTTCGAAATCGATGACCACAGTGGTCGTTGATCCGCCGCCACCGAGAGCTTCGCTCAGCTGACCGAGCGCATGCTGGGAGAATCCACTAATCACGATGCTCCTCCGAAATGCGCACGGTGGCGGCCATTCTGACATGCACAATGGGTAATCGCCACCATTAGCGGCACCGAGGAGCTCTCGCCGCGGTCTTGGCCCTGGTGACGTCCGGGCCGTGCTGGTGTCTGGTGCCCGGCAGGCCCGGCTGGTCTTATTCGCGAGGACGACAGCGGTTCAGACCGCACCCGGGTGCGGGAAACGTGCGCACTATTCGCGACTTCTTTCCGGACTTCTTCTGCTGTCCGGCTCGGGCAGGAAGATGGTGTAGAGCATGCGGCGCCGGCGACCTTTGCCGGGTGCGTTGGCAAGCAGGGGCTGCACGATGGCGGCGAACTCACGGAGGAACCCGGCGAGTTCGGCGTCGGTCAGGTACAGGCCGGCCACGGTGTAGCCGGCGCCGTCCCGGACCGGGTCCAGCGTGCCTGCGGCGAGATAATGGTCGAAGTCGGCCAGCAGCCCGGCGACGTAGGCCATGAAGGCACTGGAGTGCTCCTCGGGGGTCATCGCGGCCAGTTCGCCCGGCTGGACACGTGCCGCGGCCAGCCGGAGCGAGTAGGTGCGCTCTACGGTGCCCCTGATCCGGTGCTCGGCGACTACGTGCAGCAGCCCGGCCCTGGTCAGAATGGCGACGTGACGGTACACGCTCCCGGCGGGAATATCGCCGAGTTCGGCGGCGAGCTGGGTGACGGTCAGCGCCCGGTCGCCGAGGAACGCCTTGATAATGCGCAGCCGCACCGGGTGCAGCAGCAGGTCCGCACTTGCCATACCGAGAGCTTAACCTCGGTTCACAAAGATGCTATTATTCACAAGAATGTGATCGGTTGCTCAAGGTCGCGGAGGGCCGCGACGGCCGGACTGCTGGCGCTGGCCGCGGCATTGCCGCCCTGCCCTCTATCGGCTTGTACCTGCTCTTCGGCCGTGCCGGCGGCCGGGTGAGCTGGCGGCAGCGCCACCAGCTGAGAAGAGGCACAGCATGAGAACCCCGAGAGCGCTACCCGGGCAAGCCCGATGAGCGTGCAGCTCATCACCGTCATCGCCGTCATCGCCCTCGGCATCGCGGCGGCCATCGCCTGGGACGTCTTCTGCCTGCGTGATCTCATCCGTGCTGATCAGGCGAGGGTCCGCTACCTGCCCAAGTGGGCTTGGGCGGCAGTCTGCCTGATCACGTGCCCGTGGGGCGGCCTCCTCTACATGCTCGCTGGCAGGGGCCCGGCAAGCCGCGATCGGCCGCCGGGCGGCCCGATTCGGGGATGAGCGGGCAGCGAACAGCGCGACGCAGTAAGGAGCGACCGCGGTGCCAAGCGCGGAAGTGACCTTCGACAGCGCCGGGTGCACGATCGCCGGAACCTTCACCGAGGCGGCCGATCCCGTGGCCGCCGCGCTGCTGATCACCGGCGGCGGCCGGACGGACCGCAACTCCGACGCGCGGCTTCCGGGCGGACGGATGCTGCGGATTGGCGTGGACGAGGCTATCGCCGCAGCCCTCGCCGGGGCTCGGGTCTCGGTACTGCGGTATGACAAGCGCGGGGTCGGCGCCAGCGGCGGCAACTACCTGCGCGCCGGGATGGATGACCGGCGCGCCGACGCCCGCGCCGCGCTCGCCTGGCTGGCCGTCAGGGTTGGCGGCCCGCCGCTGATCGCCGTCGGGGCCAGCGAGGGGGCCTGGTATGCCGCCGAACTGGCCGCCGGCGGCGCGGTCGCCGGCGCCGTCCTGCTCGGGGGCGGCGCACGGCCCGGCGCGGAGATCCTGTCCTGGCAGTCCGAGATGACCGCGGCCCGGCTCGCACCCGCCGTCAGAGTGATCCAGAAGATCACCCGCACCGACATCATCCGTTCCCAGCGCAAGCGGGTAGCCCGGATCAAGGCGTCCACGAACGATGTCATCAGGGATCGCGGCGCGGCGGGGATCTGGGGCTTTCGGATCAACGCCCGCTGGCTGCGCGACTTCCTCGCCTACGACCCGCGGCCGGCGCTGGCCCGCATCAAGGTCCCGGTCCTCGCGATCACCGGCGGGCAGGACGTCCAGGTACCGCCCGAGGACGTGGCAGCGATCGGCCGCCTCGTCCAGGGCCCCTTCGAAGGGCACGTGGCCGGCGACCTGAGCCACCTGTTCCGGCCCGACCCCGCCTCGGCCGGCCCGCGAGCCTACCGGCACTCGGTCCGGCAGCCGGTCGACGCGGAGGTCCTCAGGATCATCACCACCTGGATCACGGCCCGCTGGACCGGGCCGCCGCACCCGGCAGCGCAGAGCCCCTAGCCGCCAGGCCGACCAGCGACACCGAAGACGCCAGTATCCGTGCAGCCTTCGCCATGCCCCGACGTGGGGCATGGCACCGTCACTAGCCGCGTCGCTATCCGGCACCATGAGACAGATGACGGACCGGACGATGGTCAGCCGATGGCTGGCCGGCTACGAAGCCGCATGGCGCGCACCTGGCACCGACGACCTCGCGGGGATCTTCACCGACGACGCCGCTTACCTGCACTCCCCCTACGAAGAGCCAGTCGTCGGCCTGGATGCGATCAGGCGAATGTGGGACGAGGACAGGGCCGGCCCGGAGGAGGTCTTCACCCTCGCCACCGACATTCTCGCCGTCGACGGTCCGACGGCGGTTATCCGGGCCGACGTACGCTACGGCGATCCGCTCCGCCAGGAGTATCGGGACCTGTGGGTTATGCGCCTGCGTGACGACGGTCGCTGCAGCTGGTTCGAGGAGTGGCCCTACTGGCCTGGACGCCCGTACTCCGCCCGCGAAGGTCCGTGAACCTGCCATCCGCTCTCACCACGGGGCCCGCGTGGTCGGTGATGCTCGGAGACCAGCGAGATCACGGCTATCCCTCCCAGGTGTCGGCCCTGCCGTCCCAGTGCCAGTAGCGCGCGCCGAGGCCGGAGTTCGCGTGGGTGATATGCACCTTAACGAACTCGGACGCGTTCATGCGCAGATACCTGCTGTCGTAGAAGTGCAGGGTGACGTGGCCCAGCCCGAAGCATCCGACGTCGCATCCGACGAGATTCGCGGTGCCCTGCGCGTCTCCGTGATGCCAGTATTGCCAGTGAATGTCCTTTGCGACTAGCTCTGGACCGTATGCGAGATAGAGCCTGCCCGGATGGTAGACGAGCTCGCTCCTGGCAGGCGTAGGTATGTAGGTTCTGACGGGCGGCCCGCTGGCCGGCGCCGCGTACGCTGCACTCGTCCCGAGTCCTACGGCTGCCGCAGCGCCGACGGCTGCTGCGACGGCTGGCAGTGACCTCATGATCTTCCCCCTGTCCTGCCGGTTGTTGCTGACATCCACGACCCGGGTGGCAGCAGTGACCTCCCGCCAGCGGTGGGCTCACTCCGCGGACGCGCCGCGCCCGGTATCGGGCAAGCAATAGAAAGCTGCGTCGGTCAGCGTCACTTCGAGGCTACGTCCGGCCCACGGCCCCGCCTGAGGTCAGGGCTGCCCTTCGGGCCATGCGGACGATGCTGGTACGGCGGGTGCACGCCGCTGACGCTGAGCCGGTCAGCTGCCGCGACCCAGGCAGATGCTGGACGCGTGGCATTCCGGATGCCCAGGATCCAGGAGTGACCGCGACTAAGCCGCCGAGCGCCCGGGCGCGGGGCTAGTACTCGTCATGCAGCCGGATCCAGGACATGGTCGGGTCCTGCGGCCAGCCTTCCGGCGAGTCCTCCCAGCTCTCCTGGCGGCCGTACGGGGTCAGGTCGAGCAGGCTGAAGTCCAGCCGCAGCCGGTCGACGCCGCGGGCAGTGGTGAAGTACGTGCGGAACACCTCGTCGCCGTCGCGCAGCAGCACGCTGAGACCGAACAGGCCCTGCAGTCCCAGGTCGGCGCTGAACGCCGATCCGTACGACGAGTAGAACGGCACCGTCCAGCCGAACCGCGCCCGCACGGCCTCGATCTCGTCGGGCGGGGCCGGGGCCACCAGGATCAGCCGGGTTTCTCGCGCGTTCAGGTGGTACTGGCTCGGCAGGTTGTCGGTGAACGAGGTACAGCCGCCGCAGAGCCAGTCCTGCCCTGGCTCCAGCATGAAGTGGTAGATCACGAGCTGGCGCTTGCCCTGGAACAGGTCCGGGAGCGAGGCCGTACCGCCGTCCAGGGCCGTGAACTGATACTTCGCCGCGTCGAGCCGGTACATGGGCAGCCTGCGCCGCTGCGCCGCCAGGGCGTCCAGGGCGCGGGTCAGCTTCTTCTCCGTTACCAGCAGTGCGTCCCGCTCAGCCTGCCACTCCTGCTGCGAGACCACGGGGGGCCTGTTCATGGCTGCTCCGTTCCTAGTCGGTTCCCTGAAGCGACTTACGCCTCCAGGCCAACGTAGCAGCCGACGTTCCCTAAAGGAACCCACAACGCTAGAATCACTGCATGCAGCGGACCTCCTTCGGCGCCATGGCATGCTCGATCGCCCGCACGATGGACGTCGTCGGCGAGCCGTGGTCGCCGCTCATCGTGCGCAACATCTACATCGGCATTACCAGGTTCGATCAGCTCCAGGCGAGCCTGGGCATCTCCCGCAAGGTGCTCGCCGAACGGCTGCGCTGGCTCGCGGAGCACGGCGTGCTCGAGCGGCGGGAGTACTCCGCCAGGCCGCCGCGGCACGAGTACGTGCTGACCGGCAAGGGGCTCGACCTGTTCCAGGTCCTGATGGTGATGGTCGCGTGGGGTGACAGGTGGCTCGCGGGCGAGGCCGGGCCGCCGGTGCTGTACCGGCACGCCGCCTGCGGCCAGATCGGCCACGCCGAGCTGCACTGCTCGGCGTGCGGTGAGCCGATGAGCGCCACCGACATCGACGTGCTGCCCGGACCGGGGTCTGCCCGGCCGGCGAACGCATGAACTGATATTCGCTGCTTGTTCATGATTCAGCCGAGCCAGGGCTGCCTGCCGAATCCATGCTGGGGCCGTCGGCCCGAGCGGGCCGCGTACCGGCATGCCTATCGGAGGTTACCGACTCATGATCATGAAGAGCTCCCGTCGCCGCGCCGCGCCGCGCAGTCGCCGGCGCGTCGCCGCGCCCGTTGCCGCGACGGCGCTGACCGGCGCGCTGATAGCGGCCGGCCCGGCCGCCAGCGCGGCAGCGCACTCCGGTCGGCACGGGTCCTGGTTCCGGCCAGGCAACCTGGTCGTCAGCGGGTCCGTCTACACCGGGCGGGCGAGCCTTTTCACGCCGGGTGTCACCGAGCTGCCGCCGGGATGCACCGGCACCGCGTGCGCGCCGGCCATCGCGGACGGCTCGTACCCGGCGGTCTTCAACAACGACACCGTCGACGGGAGCTTCGGCGTCACGTCGCCGATCTACCTCGACCAGCTCACCACCGGCGGCCGGCTGGTGAACGTCCTGCGGGTGCCGGACGGGAGCGGCTGGGGCGGAGCGCCGGCCGACCACATGGTGACGAGCTTCTCGTCGAAGTCGGAGATGGCGCTCAACCTGTCCACCAGCGGGTCCGACCTCACGTTCACGGGCTACGACGCGGTGCCGAACTCCGCCGACGTGTCGAACTCCAACACGCCGGGCGTCGTAGACCCGACGAACCCCGTCACCGGCACCGACTACCGGGTCGTCGCGGAGGTGAACAGGAACGGCAGGATTCACTACACCCTGACCAACGCCTACAGCGGCAACAACGGCAGGGCCGCGATCCTCAACAACGCCGCGGACGTCGTCTACACCGCGGGCAACGCGGGCAACGGCTCGAACCCGCAGCCCGACGGCGTCATCGTCGGCGCGGGAGCGCAGATCCTGACCCCGCAGCACGCGCCGGAGAGCGTGCAGGCGCCTGGCCAGCCCACCCCGGTCGGCAGCTTCAGCGTCAGCCAGCTCGGCGACAAGGCCGACAAGGTCGGGAAGGACACCAACTTCCGCGGGCTGACCATCTTCGGCAACGTCGTGTACTTCACCAAGGGCAGCGGCAGCAACGGCGTCAACACCGTGTACTTCATCGACACCACCGGCAAGGCCTGCCCGGACGGCGCCGGCCTGCCGGAGCCGGGCGCGGCACTGCCCACCGCGCCGATCGCCTACAGCGCGGCGGATCTGCAGACCGACGGCGTGACGCCGTACAACATGTGCGTACTGCAGGGTTTCCCGACGACGCTGGCCAAGACGTCCACGGCGTTCCCGTTCGGGCTGTGGTTCGCCAACGCAGACACGCTGTACGTAGCCGACGAGGGCAACGGCGACGCGACCTACGACCCGGCCTCGGACAGGTACACCTCGGCGGCCGCGCAGACCACCGCGGGCCTGCAGAAGTGGGTCTTCAACGGCATGAGCTGGAGCCTCGCCTACACCCTGTCGGCCGGGCTGAACCTGGGCACCCCGTACACGGTGGCCGGATACCCCGCCGGTGACAACGCAGTGACCGGGCTGCCGTGGGCGCCCGCTACCGACGGGCTGCGCAACGTCACCGGCCGGGTAAACAGGAACGGCACGGCGACCATCTGGGCGATCACCTCCACGGTCAGCGGCAGCGGTGACCAGGGAGCAGACCCGAACAAGCTGGTGGCGATCACCGACCCACTGACGGCCGCGTCGCCGGCCGCCGGCGAGGGCTTCGTCACGGTGCGCTCGGCAGGCTACGGCGAGGTGCTGCGCGGGGTGTCGTTCACGCCCGGCACACCGCGCGCTCAGTAGCCCGGTCCGGCGGCTCGCGGGCGGGCGGTGACCGGCGCCGCCCGCCCGCGAGTCACGAGCTGAGCAGCAGCACCCCGCCGAGTGCCGCGACGACCCCGAGGCTCTGTACCCGGCGCAGCCGCTCGGACAGGATCCCCCTGGCCAGCAGCGCGGTGACGACCGGGTAGAGCGACGCGAGGACCGCGGCGACCGACAGGCTCCCGTGGCTGGCCGCGTACGCGTAGCTGCCGTTCGCGGCGATGTCGCAGCCGCCGATCAGCGCCAGCGCGCCGATGCGCCTCGCGGACAGCCGGACCTGCCGCAGGATGCCCGCGCGTGCCGCGATCGGGCCGAGCGCGAGCAGCCCGCCGATCCGCTGGCAGAGCAGCGTGCCGTAGACGCCGGAGCCGGCCGCGAGCGCGAGCAGGGTGTAGGCGACGCCGAAGCCGACGGCCGCGCCGATCGCGAAGCCGAGCGCCTGCCGCCGGACCTGAACGCCGGACCGCAGTTCCGGGCCCGACGCGAGCACGATGCCGACGAGCGTGACGACGATCCCGGCAAGCTGCAGCGTGCCCAGGTGCTCGCCGCGCGCGATGCCGACGAGCACGGGGATCGCGGTGCCGCCTGCCGTGATGGGCGCGACCAGCGACATCGGCGCGTCGGCCATCGCCCGGTAGAAGGCCGCGAGCGAGAGCGTGGCGATCACGCCCGCGGCGCCGCCGACCAGCATGTAGCCGCCGGCCGGCCCGGCCAGGAACGGCAGCAGCGCGAGCAGCCCGGCCAGCGCGAGCGCCTGCGAGATGAGGACCGCAGCCGAGGGGTGCAGCCTGCGCGAGATGAGTCCGCCGCCGAAATCCGAGGTGCCCCACAGGGCGGATGCGGCCAGGGCGAGCAGGGCGGTCACGGGCTGGCCGCATCCGCGCCCGGTAGCTGCCCGGCATCCGCCGGCCCAACCGGGCCGGCGTGGCTGGCGGTCCCGGCGTGGCTGGCGGTCCCGGCGTGGCTGGCGGTCCCGGCGTGGCTGGCGGTCCCGGCGTGGCTGGCTGTCCCGGCCTGGACGCCGGTCAGCGTGGCGAGGACGTACTCGCCCAGCGAGTCGAGGTCGTATCCGCCCTCCTGCACGACTGCGACCGGGCCGAGCGCGCCGACCAGCTCGCCCGCCGCGCGGTAGCCGTCCGCGGTCACCTGCAGCGGGCTCTCCGGGTCGGCGGCGGCGGCGTCGACGCCCAGGGACAGCACGATGGCGTCCGCGCCGTGCGCGCGCACGTCCGCGGCCAGCAGCGAGACCGCGTCCAGCCACGCGTCGTCGCCGGCGCCTGGCGGCAGCGGCACATTGCGGTTCGCGCCCTGCCCTTCGCCGGTGCCGCGCTCGTCCGCGAAGCCCATGTAGTGCGGGAACCAGCCCGCCCCCGGATCCACGTGCACGCTGCCGTAGTAGACGTCGGCCCGGCCGTAGAAGATCGCCTGGGTTCCGTTGCCGTGATGCGCGTCGATATCCAGCACCGCGACCCGGCCGGCGCCCTGGTCCCGCAGCGCCTGCGCGGCGAGCGCCGCGTTGTTCAGGTAGCACGACCCGCCGTAGCCGGCGGGCCCGGCGTGATGCCCGGGCGGGCGGCACAGCCCGTAGCTCGCGCGCTGGCCGGCCGTGATCAGGCTGGCCGCGGTGAGCGCGGCGTCGGCGGCGGCGCGGATGGCTTCCCAGCTGCCGGGCCCGACGAGTGTCATCGTGTCGTAGCAGTAGAGACCGACCTGGCCGTGGGTGGCGGCTGGCAGCCGCGGCGGCAGGCCGGCCAGCATGGCGGCGGTCGGAAAGACGTACGGTACTACCCGGTCCCGGCCGTGGTCACGGGCGTAGCCGCCCGCTTCCCAGTCCGCCCAGATGGTGGCCAGGTGCCGGACCAGGCCGGGGCTGTGCACCGAGTGCAGCGCGGCGCCGTCGTGCGCGCTGGCGGGCAGTATCGGTGCGCCAGCGGCGCGCAGCGCGCCGAGTATGGCCATGGCGCGCTGCGGGAGCTCGGTCCCTGGCTCTCGTGTGCCGAGCCACACCTCGCCGGCCGGATCATGCCGCAGGCAGTCCTCGGTCCAGACGACGGGAACGTGCAGCCGGGCAGTTCCGGCCGACACGGGCTCAGTCGACATCAGGGGACCCTCCCTGGGGCATGCTCGGTAGGTGCGGCTAACCGATGAACAGACCACCAGGGCCCGCGATCTTGGCATCAGGATAGGGGTACTGCCGGCCGGCCCGACCGCGTCGATCGCGGACGTTCCCGGCCTCGGCGTCGGGCACGTTACCGTGTGGCGCGACGAGCCGCCGCCCCCGGCGGGCCGCGGCGTGGCCCGGACGGGGGTCACGGTCATCGATCCTGGCGGGAATCTGTTCGCGGCCCCGGTCCCGGCCGGCGGCGCCGTGCTGAATGGCGCGGGCGAGTGCGCGGGCTTCCTGTCCATGGCCGAGTGGGGGCTGGCGGAGACGCCGGTGTTCCTGACCTCCACCATGCAGGTCGGCCGCGTCTATGACGCCGCCTGCGAGCTGCTGGCGGAGGAGGAGCCCGGCATCGGGATCGAGGACGTGATCATCCCGCTGGTGGCCGAGTGCGACGACAGCTTCCTCTCGGACGCCCGCCGGATGCAGGTCAGCGCCGCCGACGTCCGGACCGCGCGGGAGGCCGCCAGGGCGGCGGGATCCGCCGGCGCGCGGCAGCCGCCCGCCGAGGGTGCGGTCGGCGCCGGCACCGGGATGAGCTGCCTGGGTTTCAAGGGCGGCATCGGCAGCGCGTCCCGGCTGGTGCCGTCCGGCCACGTGGTCGGCGTGCTGACGCTCACGAACTTCGGCGATCAGGACCGGCTCACGATCGACGGGGTCCCGGTCGGCCGGATGCTGCCGCCGGACCCGGAGACTGCCGGCGTCAGGCCGCCGCCGGGCTCGTGCATCACCGTCGTCGTAACCGATGCGCCGCTCGACGCCGCGGCCTGCTCGCGACTCGCCCGGCGGGCCGGTCTCGGCCTGGCCAGGACCGGCTCGACCGCCAGCCACGGCAGCGGGGAGATCTTCCTGGCGCTGGCGACGGGGCTGCGGGCACCGCGCGGCTCGCATCCGCCGCCGGATGTGACCCAGGTCACCGGCCGTGCGCTGGATCCGTTCTTCGCCGCCGCGGTCGAAGCCACCGAGGAAGCCGTCCTGAACAGCCTGCTCGCGGCCCCGACGGTGACCGGACGGGATGGCAATACCTCGCGCGGCCTGCCCGCGGCCAGGGTGCGGCAGCTGCTCACCGAGGCCGGGCGGATCGAGCAGCCGCCGGCTGCCGGGACTGTGCACGCTCCGCCCGGCCCGGACGCAGGCTGCTCGCTCTGACCGCGATGGGCACCAGAGGACGGTTCGCTGCCTCTCTAAGGGCCTCGGATTGCCCTCTGGTGCCCAGTGGAGGCGGCTGGAAGGGCACCAGATGCGCCATCGCTGCCCCGGCGCGTGGCAGCGAGAGGCGGGTGCCACGGGCCCCGATTTGGCCTAAACCATCTTAAAAGTGTAATAGCGGACGCGCCTGCCCGGGTTTGGCCGGCGTCAGGACCCGCAGGCTTGTGTCCATTTCGTTGTCGGAACTGCACTCTTGGCGGCTTTGCGGGTCTGATGTCGTGTGTTAACATCACGCAACTTAACAACGAGTCAGGCGGTAACGGCTGATCTGAGCTAAATGTTCTGATCAGGCCGGGGTGCTGGGCTGCGCCACAACGGAGTGGGCGCCAGGGAACTAGCCGCCGGACCAGTTCGGCAGGTTCCCAGACCCCGCACCGGCCGACGGGCGGCACGCCCGCGTGGCCCGTCGCCCCGAGAAGAAGGTGGCTCAGCGTGAGACTCCGCTTGATCAAGCAGCCAGCCAGCTCAATCAGGTTCCGGCGCCTGGCTGGCGCCGTCGCGGTCACGGCGGCCGCGGCGCTCGCCGCGGCCGGCTGCGGCGGCCAGCCCGCCGGATCGGTCAAGCAGGGCGGCGTGTTCAACCTCGGGTCCGACTCGTCGATCGACTCCCTCAACCCGTTCGTCGCGTTCCAGACCGACGCCTACACCGCGTTCGAGTACATCTATCCGTCGCTGGTGCAGTACAACCCGAAGGTCCAGCTCGTCGCGAACTTCGCGACGAGCTGGTCGATGTCCGACGGCGGCAAGGTGTGGACGTTCCACACGGTCAAGGGCGCCAAGTGGTCCGACGGCAAGCCGCTGACCGCCGCGGACGCGGCCTGGACCTTCAGCACGATCATGAAGTACCAGAGCGGCCCGACGGCCAATTCCGCCGGCTACGTCGCGCACATGCTGAGCGCGACCGCGCCGAACGCAACGACGCTGGTGCTCACCTACAAGCAGCCGGTCGCCAACGTGCTGTCCCAGGTGCAGCAGGTCGCGATCCTGCCCGAGCACGTCTGGGCCAAGTACGCGACCGGCAACGGCAAGGGCCTCACCACGTTCGCCAATAACGCGCCGATCGTCTCCGGCGGCCCGTTCGAGCTGTTCAAGTACACGGCGAAGCAGTCGGCGCTGTTCAAGCGCAACCCGGACTTCTACGGGCCCAAGCCGCACATCGACGGCATCGCGCTGGAGTTCTACACCAACGACGACGCGATGATCGCGGCGCTGAAGAGCGGCCAGCTCGACGGCGTGGAGACGGTGCCCAACACCTCGGTCGCGAACCTCACCAAGGCGCACTTCGTGGTCAGCAAGACGCCGGGCGACGCGTTCGACGACCTCATCATCAACGACAACCCGAACCAGCTGGCCAGCCACCGCGAGCTGCTGAACCCGCTGGTCCGGGAGGCGTTCGACTACGCGGTCGATCGCCAGCAGATCGTCAACACCTCGCTGCTCGGATACGGCAGGCCGGGCTCGACGATCATCCCGCCGGTTACCGGCAACTGGTCGGACCCGGCGATCAAGCCGGCGCAGTTCAGCCTCAGCAAGGCCAGCGCCCTGCTCGACCAGGCAGGCTTCAGGAAGGGCGCGAACGGCATCCGGGTCGCCGACGGGCACCCGATGTCCTACACCGTGATCATGCCGGCCGACACGACCGACCGGTACGGCGCGCGGTCGTTCGCGATCATCCAGAACGACTTCAAGCAGATCGGCGTCCAGCTCACACCGCAGGACCTGGATAACTCGGCGGCCTACAACGCGATCACGGCGGACAACTACAAGAGCTTCGAGATGTCCATGTGGGACTGGTACCCGGAGACCGACCCGGACTTCATGCTGTCGGTGCTGACGTGCGGGTCGTGGACCGTGTGGAACGACTCGGGCTACTGCAGCAAGCGGTACGACGCCCTGTACTCGGCGCAGAGCGCGGCGATGGTCCCCGCGCAGCGTCAGCAGATCGTGTACCAGATGCAGCAGATGATCGCGCAGGCGCGGACATACCTGGTCCTCGACTACCCGGACTCGATCGAGGCGCACAGCGCGAAGTGGGCGGGCCTGCCGCTGGTGGCGGGCGGATCCTGGACCTCGCAGTCGATCATCCCGTTCGACTCTGTGCACCTGGCCGGCTGAGGGCAGTTGTGCGGCGTGCCGACTATGTGATCAAGCGCGCGTTCTTCGCGCTCGTCACGATCTTCGTGGCGATCACGCTGAACTTCTTCCTGTTCCGGGTGCTGCCGGGCAGCGCCGTCACGGCGCTGCCGAGGACGGCCAGCATGGGCCCGGCGGTGAAACACGCGCTCACCGTCGAGTTCGGCCTGGATCAGCCGAAGTGGCAGCAGTACCTGATCTATCTCAGGGAGCTCGTGCACGGGAACATGGGCCTGTCGTACGTGAACCAGCAGCCGGTCAGCCACCTGCTGCTGACCGACCTGAAGAACACGATCCCGATGGTCACGGTCGGCACGCTGCTGTCAATCGTCGTCGGCGTCTTCACCGGCGTGCTCGCCGCGTGGCGACGGGGCTCGATCGCCGACCACATCAGCACCAACACCGCCGTGTTCACGTACGCGTTCCCGACCCAGTGGCTCGGGCTGATGCTGCTGATCCTGCTGTCCCGGCACCTGCCGACCAACGGGATGACCTGGCCGGACGCTGGGTCGTTTTACACCGAGAACTTCTGGCAGCACCTCGGTGACGTGGGCGAGCACATGGTGATGCCGGCGCTGACCCTGCTGCTGACGGCGTACGGGAGCTACACGCTCATCGTCAGGACCTCGGTGCTGGAGACGCTCGGTGAGGACTATGTGCTGACCGCGCGGGCCAAGGGGCTGCCGGTCCGCCGGATCGTCTGGCGGCACGCGGTCCGCAACGCGCTGCTGCCGATGGTCACCCTGATCGCGCTCGACTTCGGCTACATCGTCGGCGGCGCGCTCCTGGTCGAGGTCATCTTCAGCTGGCCCGGCATCGGCCTCGCGATGGAGAACGCGGTCCTGCAGCGGGACTACCCGATGCTGCAGGGCGGCTTCCTTATCCTGACCGTCTCGGTGATCCTGCTGAACTTCGCCTCCGACCTGATCTACTTCCGCCTCGACCCGAGGATCAGCGAATGACCGCACTCATGCAGGAGCCCGGCGCCGGGATCGAGCCGGTCGCCGCGACCTCTAACCGCGGTGGCTTCTTCCTGACCCTCCTGAAGGACCGTAAGTCCGCAGCGTTCGGGCTCGCGCTCATCTTGTTCTTCGTGCTCCTCGCGGTCGTCGCGCCGCTCATCTCGCCTTACAGCCCGACGGCGGAGAGCTGCGGCACCGGTCCGTCCGCGGTATTCGCGCCGATCTCGGTGCACCACTGGCTGGGCTGCGACGACGGCGGCATCGACATGCTGAGCGAGCTGATGCAGGGCGGCCGGATCTCGCTGATCGTCGGCTTCGCGGCGACCCTCGTCGCGATGGTGCTCGGCGGCGGGGTCGGCATCCTGTCCGGGTACTTCGGCGGCTGGGCGGACGTCACCCTCATGCGGATAACCGACTACCTGCTGGTCATACCCGACCTCGTGTTCGCGATGGTGATCGCCGACATCTGGGGCCCGAGCCTGCTGCACGTGATCCTCGTCATCGGCATCCTGGAGTGGACCAGCACCGCACGGGTCATCCGCGCGCAGGTCATGAGCGTGAAGCAGCGCGTCTACATCAAGCGCACCAGCGCGCTCGGCGCGGGTCACACCCGGATCATCACCCGGCACATCCTGCCCCAGGTAGGCCCTCTGCTGATCGCCAACACGGTGCTGACGATCGCGATCGCGATCTACCTGGAGACCGCGCTCGCGTTCCTCAACCTGGAAGACCCGACGGTGACCACCTGGGGGACGATCCTGGAGCACGCGTTCAACCGCGGCGCGGTCAGTTCCGGTGCCTGGTGGGCGATCGTGCCCGACGGCATCTGCATCGCGCTGGTGTGCGTGGGCTGCTTCCTGCTCGGGCAGGCGATCGAGGACGCGCTCAACCCGCGGCTCAAGATCGCGCACCTGTCGCTGACGAGATGGAAGATCCGCACGCTGGCCGGGCGGGAGGCGGACGCGATATGACGAGCCTGCTGGAGGTCGAGGACCTGCACGTCTGGTTCGAGCCGCCGCACGCCGCGCCGGTACACGCGGTGCAGGGGGTCAGCTTCGGGCTGAACGCGGGGGAGCGGTTCGGCCTCGTCGGCGAGTCCGGCTGCGGCAAGACCACGACGATCCTCGCGCTGATGGGGCTGCTGCCGCCGAACGCGTCGCTGGCCGGCGAGGTGCGGATCGGCGGGACGAACATCCTGGCGGGCGGCGAGGACTCGGTCCGGCCGTTCCGCTGGAAGGACATCGCGATGGTGTTCCAGGGCGCGATGAACGCCCTGAACCCGGTCAAGAAGGTCGGCTGGCAGATCGCCGAGCCGATGGCCTTCCACGGCGTCGCCGAGGGCAAGGCCGCGCTGAAGCGCGCGGGCGAGCTGCTCGAGCTCGTCGGCATTCCGGCCAGGTCGGCGAGCCGGTACCCGCACGAGTTCTCTGGCGGCATGCGGCAGCGGGCCTCGATCGCGATGGCGCTGGCCTGCGAGCCGAAGATCCTGCTCGCGGACGAGCCGACCACGGCGCTGGACGTCATGGTGCAGGCCCAGATCCTCGAGCTGCTGACGAGCCTGTCCGACCAGCTCGGGCTCGCCGTGCTCCTGGTGACCCATGACCTCCCGGTCGTGGCTCAGGTCTGCAACCGGGCCGCGGTGATGTACGCGGGCGAGATAGCCGAGACCGGGCCGATGGAGGAGCTGTACCACAACCCGCGCCACCCCTACACGCGGATGCTCTTCGCGGCGACCCCCGACCTGTACGGCGAGGGCGCGGTCGCCTCCATCCCCGGCGCGCCGCCACGGCTGGACGCCGAGATCACCGGCTGCGCGTTCCGGCCCCGGTGCGACATACCGATCGACAGATGCGAGACCGACCACCCGGCGCTGCTGCAGATCGGCATCGATCACCGCGCGGCATGCCATCGCGCGACCGAGCGCGCTGTCGCCGGGCCGCCGCCGATCGGGAAGGACACGGCCAGATGAGCGACACGCACGCATTCGTCCCGCCCGGGGCCGGCGCCGCGGCGGCGGCCGACGCGGCCGCCCCCGGCCCGGCCGCGGCCGAGTCGCCCGCGCACCCGGACGCGGCCACCGGCGCGCCGCTGCTGGAGGTGACCGATCTCGTCACGCACTACCCGGTGCGCCGCACGCTGACGGCGGCGGCGGCCAGGCGCCCGCGGTCCTGGGTGCACGCGGTGGACGGGATCAGCTTCAGCCTGAACAAGGGCGAGATGATGGCACTCGTCGGCGAGTCGGGCTGCGGCAAGACCAGCACGGTGCAGACGATCCTGGGCATGGTGCGGGCCACCGGCGGCGCGATCCGGCTGAACGGCACCGACATCGCCGGCCTCCCGGACCGGCAGATGCGGCCGCTGCGGCGCACCGTGCAGATGATCTACCAGGACCCCTACGAGTCGCTCGACCCGCGGTTCCGGGTGCGGCAGACGGTCGAGGAGCCGATGCTCGTGCACGGCATCGGCGGCTCGCGGAGGGACCGTGAGCCGCTGATCGTCAGGGCCCTCGAGCAGGCCGGCCTGCGCCCCGCGGAGATGTACCTGGACCGCTTCCCGCACGAGCTGTCCGGCGGCCAGCGGCAGCGAGTCGCGATCGCGACCGCGCTCGTACTCGGCCCGCAGCTGCTGCTGGCCGACGAGCCCGTCTCCATGCTGGACGTGTCGGTCCGCGCGGGCGTGCTGTCGCTGCTGGACAGCCTGCGCAGGGACGCCGACATGGGCATCCTCATGATCACCCACGACCTGTCCACGGCGGCGCACTTCGCCGACACCATCGCGGTCATGTACCTGGGCCGGATCGTCGAGTGCGGCAGCGCGGCCGAGATCGTGCGCAACCCGCAGCACCCCTACACGAAGGCGCTGCTGTCGGTGGTGCCCAAGCGCGACCCGCGCGAGGCAGCGGCGCCGCAGATCCTGACCGGCGAGACGCCCGACCCCGTGGACGTGCCGCGCGGCTGCCGCTTCCACCCGCGCTGCCCGGTGGCGGTCGACCAGTGCCGCACCGTGGACCCGGCGCTGCGGGTGCCGGCGGCGGTCGGAGCCAGCACGGGCCATCAGGCCGCGTGCCACCTGGCATGACCGACCCGCTGCCCGCGCCGCAGGCGCCGCGCGTCCCGTTCGTGCGCGACCTGCACGGCCGGCGCGATCCCGACGACTACGCCTGGATGCGCGATCACAGCGCGCCGGCGCTGCTCGAGTATCTGGCCGCCGAGCGCGCCCACTACGACGCCCAGACCCGGCGCCTGGCCGGGCTGACCGAGGACCTGTACGCAGAGGCCGTGTCCCGGACCGCGCGGGGCAGCGAGGATTCCGTCAGCTGGACCCTGCGCGACTACCGCTACCTGTACCGCACGCCGGCCGGCGCGGAGGGACGCCAGCTGGTCCGGTACGGGAACGGCGGGTCATCCGACCACGGTGTCGTCCTGCTCGACGAGGACGTGCTCGGCGCCCGGACCGGGTTCGTGGAGATCGGCTCGTGCGAGCCAAGCCCCGACGACAGGCTGCTGGCCTGGTCGGCCGACACCAGCGGCGCGGAGATCTACGAACTCAGGTTCCGCGACACCGGCACCGGCACGGATCTCGCGGACGTCGTCGCGCGCAGCTATCCGGGCGGAGCGTGGGCAGCCGACTCCCGGCACTTCTTCTACCTCGTGCCAGACGGGCTGAACCGGCCGTGGCAGGTCTGGCGGCACCGGATCGGCCAGGACTCGGCCCGCGACGTGCTGGTCTACGAGGAGGCCGACGCGCGGTTCGAGCTGACCCTGCACGCATCCCGCAGCGGCGAGCTGATCGTGATCACGGCGGCCTCGAGGGACACCGCGGAGGTGCGGATCATCCGCGCGGCGACGCCGCTGGCCAGCCCGGTCGTCGTGGCCCCGCGCCGGCCCGGGGTCGAGTACCGGATCGATCACCTGGCCGACCCGGCCGGCGGGGCGGGCGAGCTGCTGATCGTGACCGACGACGGTGCGCCGGAGTTCCGGCTCATGCGGGTCCCGGCGGCCGCGCCGGGCCGGGCGAACTGGCGGCCGGTGCACTGCGCCGCGATCGCTCCGGCACGGGACGACACCCGGCTGCTGCGGTGCGACGTGGTCGGCGGGCACCTGCTGCTGAGCCTGCGGCGGGACGGATCACAGCTGCTCGCGGTCACCGACACCGGCGGCGGGCAGGTGCGCGAGGTTTGGCCGCAGCACGAGGCCGGCAGCATCGCGGTGCTGCACGCCGAGGACTACCGCGCCCCGGCCGTGATCGTGGCAGAGGAGTCCCTGGTGGAGCCCCGGGTGTGGTCCGCGCTTCATCTGCCCACCGGACGCCGGGCGGTACTCAAACGCGCCGACGTTCCCGGCTACGACGGGTCCCGGTACCGGACGAGGCGGATAGCGGCGACGGCACGTGACGGGGTGCGCGTGCCGGTCACCCTCGCCTACCGCGCGGACACCGAGCTCGACGGCAGCGCCCCGTGCCTGCTCTACGGGTACGGCGCCTACGAGTCGTGCCTGGACCCCGAGTTCGAGCCCAGCCTGCCGTCGGTGCTGGACCGCGGCGTGGTGTACGCGGTCGCGCACGTGCGTGGCGGCGGCGAGTGCGGCAGGCAGTGGTGGCAGCAGGGCAGGCTGCGGGCCAAGCCGACGACGTTCGCCGACTTCACCGACGTGGCCTGCTGGCTCGCCGGCGACGCGGTCGGCGCTGGCAGCACGGCCGGCGCGCCGGCGCTCGTCGACGGGAGCCGGATCGTGTCGCGCGGCCTGTCGGCCGGCGGGCTGCTGCAGGGCGCGGCCTACTCGCGCGCGCCGCGGCGGTGGCTCGGGGTGGTGGCCGAGGTCCCGTTCGTGGACTGCGTCAACAGCATGCTCGACGCCGGCATCCCGCTGACGGTCAACGAGTGGGACGAGTGGGGTGACCCGCGCGATCCAGCGGACTTCGCGTGCATCCGCGGGTACTCGCCCTACGACAACCCGCCGCCCGGCCCGCGGCCCGCCCTGCTCGTGACCGGGGCCGTGCACGACCCGCGGGTGCTGGTGCACGAGCCCGCGAAGTGGGTCGCCCGGCTGCGCGCGACCGACACCGCGGACAGCACGATCCTGTTCCGGGTGGAACTCGGGGCAGGCGCGCACACCGGGCCATCCGGGCGCTTCGGGCACCTGCGCTACGAGGCTGAGGTCTGCGCCTTCGCGCTGGACCTCATGGGCTGCGGCACCGCGCTGCGCGTAAAGGTCATCTGACCGCGGCCGGCCTGTACTATCTCGGTACGGCTGATGACGCGATGAGGCTCCCCGACATGACGCTCAGGACCGTTTGCACGCGCGCGGTGCGGACGCGCCGCGGAGTCGCGGGCATGCTGGTCGGAGTCGCCGCGGTGGGGCTGGGCATTTCGGCCGGCTTCGGCGGCTCGCCCGCCCGGGCCGGGAGCGCGCCGGGGGCGGGCGCGGCCGTATCGGCGGCGGGGGCCGTATCGGTAGCGGCAGCCGCCCGCCTCGACCGGATCGCGCTCCGCGTCGCCAGGGAGAACGGCGACGCCAGCCCGGCATGGATCACCGCGGTGCGGACAACCCACGGCCGGGCGCTGACGTCGGCGACGCCCGGCGACACCGAGCCGGCCGGAACCGACGCGGTCGTCTACCTCGTCACGATGCAGGGCCACTTCGTGGCGCGGCTGGCGTCGGTGCCGCCCGGCGCTAAGGCACCGACGGGCAGCTACCTGTCGATCGTCATCAACGCGGGCACGTTCGCGGCCATGGACGTGGGGCTCAGCCCGCGCTTCCCGGCGGTCGCCCCGGCCAGCCTCGGCCCGGTACGCAGCCTGAAGGTCTGACCGCGCGGCTGCTCAGGGGCGCTCGTATGCTTGGGCTACCGGACCGAGCCAAGCCACGCAGGGGGGACCCGCTGTGACCGTGCTGCGCTCGGCCATCGACGGCAGGTCGCCTGACTTCGCCGCTAACCGGGCGGCCATGCTCGGCAAGCTCGAGGAGATCGCGGCCGAGCAGGCGAAGGCGATCGCGGGCGGCGGGCCGAAGTACACCGACAGGCACCGGAGCCGCGGCAAGCTGCTCGTCCGGGAGCGGATCGAGCTCCTGCTGGACCCGGGCTCGCCGTTCCTGGAGCTGTCACCGCTGGCCGCGTGGGGCACCGAGTTCGCGGTCGGCGGCAGCGTGGTCACCGGGATCGGCGTGGTCGCGGGCACCGAGTGCTTGATCTCGGCCAGCGATCCCACGGTTCGCGGCGGGACGTCGAATCCGTGGACGGTGCGCAAGACATTCCGGGCGCACGACATCGCGATCGCCAACCGGCTGCCGGTCATCTCGCTGATCGAGTCCGGCGGCGCGGACCTGCCGACGCAGAAGGAGATCTTCATTCCGGGCGGCCGGACGTTCCGTGACCTGACCCGGTTGTCGGCGGCGGGCATTCCCACTATCACGCTCGTCTTCGGCAACTCGACCGCGGGCGGCGCGTACGTACCGGGGATGTCCGACCACGTGGTGATGATCTCCGGCCGGTCGAAGGTCTTCCTCGGCGGTCCGCCGCTGGTCAAGATGGCGACCGGCGAGGAGTCCGACGACGAGTCGCTCGGCGGCGCGGACATGCACGCGCGGACCTCCGGGCTGGCCGACTACCTGGCGGCCGACGAGCCGGACGCGATCCGGATCGGGCGCCGGATCGTGGCACGCCTGAACTGGCGCAAGCACGGGCCGCCGCCCGCCGGCCGGCCGGTACCCCCGGTGCTGGCCGAGGAGCAGCTGCTCGGCATCGTGCCGCCGGACCTGCGGGTGCCGTTCGACCCGCGCGAGGTCATCGCCAGGGTGGTGGACGGCTCGGACTTCGACGAGTTCAAGCCGTCGTACGGGACGAGCCTGGTCACCGGGTGGGCCGCGGTGCACGGCTATCCGGTCGGGATCCTGGCCAACGCCCAGGGCGTGCTGTTCAGCGCGGAGTCGCAGAAGGCCGCGCAGTTCATCCAGCTGGCCAACCAGGTGGACACGTCGCTGATATTCCTGCACAACACCACCGGCTACATGGTGGGCGCGCAGTATGAGCAGGCCGGGATCATCAAGCACGGCGCGATGATGATCAACGCCGTGTCCAACTCCGGGGTGCCGCACATCTCGATCCTGATGGGCGCGTCCTACGGCGCAGGGCACTACGGGATGTGCGGCCGGGCCTACGATCCGCGGTTCCTGTTCGCCTGGCCGAGCGCCAAGTCGGCGGTGATGGGACCGGCGCAGCTGGCGGGCGTGCTGTCGATCGTGTCCAGGGCCGCTGCCGCCGCGGCCGGCCGGCCGTTCGACGAGGAGGCGGACGCGGCCATGAAGGCCATGGTCGAGGGTCAGATCGAGGCCGAGTCGCTGCCGATGTTCCTGTCCGGCCGGATCTATGACGACGGCATCATCGACCCGCGGGACACCCGGACCGTGCTCGGGCTGTGCCTGTCGGTGATTCACGGGGCTCCGGTCGAGGGCACCCGGACCGGCTACGGCGTCTTCCGGATGTGATGGCCGTGTACTCAGTTTCCGCGCGACTGTGCCGGATTTCCGTCGCTGGGGCGACGGAAATCCGGCACAGCCGGACTGCCCGGGGGTCGCAGGCGTGATCCGCAGCGTCCTGGTGGCCAACCGCGGCGAGATCGCGCGCCGGGTATTCCGGTCGTGCCGCGATCTCGGCCTGTCCACCGTCGCGGTCTACTCCGACCCGGATGCGGCCGCGCCGCACGTAGCCGAGGCTGATGCGGCGGTGCGCCTGCCGGGGTCCGCGGCCGCGGACACCTACCTGCAGCCGGGCCTGCTCATCGAGGCCGCGCAGCGCGCGGGCGCGGACGCGATCCACCCCGGTTACGGCTTCCTGTCGGAGAACGCCGGCTTCGCCCGCGCGGTCATCGCGGCGGGACTGACGTGGGTCGGCCCGGCGCCGGACTCGATAGCCGCGATGGGCAGCAAGATCGAGTCCAAGCGGCTGATGGCCGCCGCCGGCGTGCCGGTGCTGACCGCGCTCGACCCGGCCGCAGTCACCGACGCCGATCTGCCCGTGCTGGTCAAGGCCTCAGCGGGCGGTGGCGGCCGCGGGATGCGGGTGGTGCGCTCGGTGGCCGAACTGCCGCTGGCGCTGGAAGCGGCGGCGGCCGAAGCCAGGGCCGCCTTCGGCGACCCGACGGTGTTCTGCGAACCATACGTGCAGCCCGGAAGACACGTCGAGGTCCAGGTCCTCGCGGACGGGGCCGGCACCGTCTGGACTGTGGGGGAGCGCGAGTGCTCGATTCAGCGCCGCCACCAGAAGATCATCGAGGAAGCGCCATCGCCGCTCGTGGCGGGCACGCCCGGAATGCGGGAGCGGCTGTTTGACGCGGCCCGGCTCGCAGCGACGGCGATCGGCTACGTCAGCGCGGGCACCGTCGAGTTCCTTGCCGACGGGTCCGGCCGCTTCTGGTTCCTGGAGATGAACACGCGGCTACAGGTCGAGCACCCGGTCACCGAAGCCGCGACCGGCCTGGACCTGGTCGCGCTGCAACTGCAGATCGCCAGCGGCCGCAGGCTTCCGCCGGGCCTGGCGGGCATGCCGGGCATGCCGGGCCCGCCGCCGGGCGTCGGGCACGCGATCGAGGCGCGGCTTTACGCCGAGGATCCGGCCGCCGGCTGGCAGCCGCAGAGCGGCACGCTGCACCGGTTCGAGGTGCCGGGGGTGTCTGCCGAGTTCCGGCCGGCCGGCTGGCAGCACGATGCCCGCCCGGTGGCGCAGCCGCAGCGTGCGGCCCCGGCGGCACGGGGGCAGCTGGCGGGTTCCGCGGCGGAGGCGGGTTCGGCGGGCTCGGCGGCGGAGGCGGGTTCGGCGGCGGATTCGGCGGCGGAGACGCTGGCCTCCGCTGCGCGGCCGGCGCTGCGGCTGGACTCGGGCGTCACCTCCGGCAGCCAGGTGAGCGTCTACTACGACCCGATGCTGGCCAAGGTCATCGCGTGGGCGAGCGACCGCGAGCAGGCAGCCGCGGTGCTGTCTTCCGCCCTGGCCGGGGCGCGCATCCACGGCCTTGTCACCAACCGGGACCTGCTGGTCAGGGTGCTACGACATCCGGCTTTCCTGGCCGGCCAGACCGACACCGCGTTCTTCGATACCCACGGCCTTGCCGAGCATGCCGAGCATGCCGGGCCTGCCGGGCCTGCCGGCCTTGCTGCGCCGCTCGCCGGCCCCGACGAGACACGCTTGTCCGCGCTCGCGGCAGCGCTGGCCGACGCCGCGGCCCGGCAGCAGCGAGCCCGGGTGCTCGGCGGGCTCCCGACCGGCTGGCGCAACGTGCCGTCCCAGCTGCAGCGAACCAGGTTCGCGGGACATGACATCGGATTCCGGATCGACCGTGCCGGCCTCGTGGCTGAGGACAGGGACGACGTCTCGCTGCTGTCGCTGGCGCCCGACCGGGTCGTGCTCGAGATCGGCGGCGTACGGCGTGCGTTTGACGTCGCGGCGTACGGGCCCGCGGCAGGGGAACCGGGCGCGGCCGGCGAGCCGGACCTGGTCTGCGTGGACTCATCGCTCGGGCCGGTCACTCTTGTCCCCGAGCGGAGGTTCACCGACCCGGCCGCCCGGTACGCAACGGGCTCACTGCTGGCGCCGATGCCGGGTACGGTGGTGCGGCTGGCGACCGCCGTCGGCGATCAGGTCCGCGCGGGACAGCCGCTGCTGTACCTGGAGGCAATGAAGATGGAGCACGCCATATCGGCTCCGGTCGCGGGTGTGGTCACGGAACTGCCGGTCGCGGCGGGCCAGCAGGTGGAGGTGGGCAGCGTGCTCGCTGTCGTCAGGCCCGAGGATGACGCCCCCGTGAGCTCCGAGGCAGCACGGTGAACTTCACCGAGACCGACGAGCAGCGGGCGCTGCGTGCCGCCGCGGCGGACCTCGGCGCGCGCTATGGCTACGGCTACTTCATGCAGCAGGCCCGCGGCGGCGGGCGGCTGACCGACCTGTGGCGCGAGGCCGGCCGGCTCGGTTTCCTCGGGGTCAACCTGCCGGAGGACTACGGCGGCGGCGGAGCAGGCATGTACGAGCTGTCAGTCGTGCTGGAGGAACTCGCCGCGGCCGGGTGCGGGCTGCTGCTCATGGTGGTCTCGCCCGCCATCTGCGGCACCATCATCGCGCGATTCGGCACGCAGGCGCAGCGTGCGGACTGGCTGCCGCGGCTCGCCAGCGGCGAGTCGATCATGGCCTTCGGCATCACCGAGCCCGACGCCGGCTCTAACTCCCACAAGCTGGCGACGGTCGCCACGCGCGACGGGGACACCTGGGTCCTGAACGGCCGCAAGATCTATATCTCCGGAGTGGACGAAGCCGACGCGGTCCTGATCGTCGGGCGCACCGCCGACGCCAGGACCGGCCGGCTGAGGCCGGCGCTGTTCGTCGTGCCCACGGAGGCGCCCGGCTTCACCTGCCGGCCGCTGGAGATGGACATCATCGCGCCGGAGAAGCAGTACCTGCTGTTCCTAGACGACGTCCGGCTGCCTTCGGATGCGCTCGTCGGCGACGAGGAAGCCGCGCTCCTGCAGCTGTTCGCCGGGCTCAATCCGGAGCGGATCATGGCTGCCGCGATGGCGGTCGGGTCGGGCCGGTACGCGCTCGGCAAGGCGGTGCAGTATGCCAGGGACCGCGCAGTCTGGGACGTGCCGATCGGCGCGCACCAGGGTGTCGCGCACCCGCTCGCTCAGGTGAAGATCGAGCTTGAGCTCGCCAGGCTGATGATGCAGAAGGCGGCGACGCTGTACGACGCGGGCGATGACATGGCCGCGGGCGAGGCGGCGAACATGGCCAAATACGCGGCCGCGGAGGCCAGCGTCCGGGCCGTGGACCAGGCCATGCAGACCCTCGGCGGCAGCAGCATGACGGCCGAGTTCGGGCTCGCGGCGATGCTCGCCAGCGTGCGCACGACCAGGATCGCGCCGGTCAGCCGGGAGATGATCCTGAACTTCGTCGCCCAGCACTCCCTTGGCCTGCCGAAGTCGTACTAACTGGAGCCCGTGCCTGAGGAGGCAGCCGATGACCGATCCGCTCGTGCAGTACTCAGTCAGCCGGGGGATCGCAAGGATCGCGCTGGACTCGCCGCGCAACCGCAACGCCCTTTCGACGGCGATGGTCGCGCAGCTGACCGGGGCGCTGGCAGCTGCGACCGGCGACGAGGCCGTCCTGGCGGTTGAGCTGACGCACACCGGCAACACATTCTGCGCGGGCGCCGACCTGAGTGAGGCCAGCCAGGGCGGAATGAAGGACGGCGCGCTGCGCGTCCTGGCGCTGCTGCGGGCCATCGTGGCGCTGCCTAAGCCCGTGGTCGGCAGCATCGACGGGCACGTGCGGGCGGGCGGCCTCGGCATCGTCGGCGCGTGCGACATCGTGCTGGCCGGCCCCAAGTCCACGTTCGCGTTCTCCGAGGTAAGGCTCGGGCTGGCGCCCGCGATGATCTCGCTGACCACGATCCCGCGGCTCGACCCGCGGGCGGCGAGTCGCTACTACCTGACCGGCGAGTCGTTTGACGCGCCGATCGCGGCCAGGATCGGGCTGGTCACCGATGCGGTCGAGGACATCGAAGCGGGCACGCTGGCGGTGCTGGACGCACTGCGGGTTTGCTCGCCGCAGGGCCTGCGCGAGACCAAGCCGCTGCTGACCGCGGGACTGCTGGACGGCTTCGCGGCGAGGGCGGAGGCCCTGGCGGATCAGTCCGCGCGGCTGTTCGGCACAGAGGAGGCAGCCGAGGGGATGCAGGCGTTCCTGGAGAAGCGCCAGCCACGCTGGGCTGCGGCGCAATGAGCCCGGCGAGCTGACGGCTCGCGGGCTCTTGACACTCGCTGCAGCCGGGCGGAACCATCGGACGCTATGCCCGTATCACGCGGTTCGTTCCGTACGCTCGCTGTAACTGCGCTCGTCGGTGTCCTCACCGCGGCGGGCGCGAGCACGATGGCTGACGCTGCCGTGCGGCCGTCGCCGGCCCGGCCCGCGAGTCATGGCGCCGCCAGCCACAGCCCCTCGCGGCAGCCACCGGCCCGGGTCGCGGCGCGCAAGCCGATCAGGGTCGGCACGGTCACGGTCCCGCCGTGCGCTGGCTCGCGGCTCGCGTGGTGCACGACGATCGACGTCCCGTACGAGTACGGCACGCCCGCAGCAGGCTCGATCAAGCTCGGATTCGAGTGGTACCCGGCGACGTCCGGCACCGCGACGGGCACGATCCTGGCGGTCCAGGGCGGTCCGGGCTATGCGACCACGGACTACGCCGCCGACTATTACGCGCTCTTCCGGCCACTGCTCGGGTCCGAGAACCTGCTGCTGGTCAACCTGCGCGGCACCGGCGACTCGTCACCCTTCACCTGCAAGGCGCTGCAGGACTGGGACCTGGCTGACGGCATCCGGGCGTACACGGTCGACACCGGCAAGTGCGGCTATCAGCTCAACCACTCACGCAAGCTCAGGGGCAGCAGCAGGTACGTGCGCGGCAGCAGCCTGTACACCACCGCGATTGCCGCGCACGATGTCGCGGTCCTGTTGCGTCGGCTGCAGACGGGCAAGGTCAGCCTGTACGGCGACTCGTACGGCACCTTCTTCAGCCAGGTGTTCACGTCACGGTATGCGAGCATGCTGAACTCCGTGACGCTGGACGCCGCATATCCGGTCGGCCAGACCGATCCGTGGTACCCGCACATGATCCTGACCGCAAGGACAGCGTTCAACATCGCCTGCCAGCGCAGTGTCGCCTGCGCGAGGGCGGCGCCGGGATCCGCATGGGCGCGGATCGGGAAGCTGGCCGCCTACCTCCGCACGCACCGGCTGCGCGGCCGGACGCTGGACCCGTACGGCGATGTGGTGACCCAGACGGTCGGTGAAGACGAGCTGATCGAGCTCGTCAACATCGCGGGCGAGGACGAGGGCGTATACCGCGAGCTGGACCCCGCGATCCGCGCCGAGCTGACGCGGCACGACGAGGCGCCCCTGCTGCGGCTGGCGGCTATGGAGATCTACACGGGCAACTCCGGGCCGGCCGCGGACTTCAACGACGGCTCCTATCAGGCCACCACGTGCCTGGATTACCCGCAGCCGTTCAGCTACCGGGTCAGTCCGGCGCAGCGCCAGCGGCAGTACGACGCCGCCGTAGCCCGGCTGCCGAGGCACCTGTTCGCGCCATTCAGCGTGCACGACTGGGTGACCGAGCCAGCGGAAGAGTTCGACGCCTGCATCGACTGGCCCGCCCCGCCGAAGTCTTTCAGGCCCGTCAACGAGACCCCGCGGCCGTACGCGCCGGCGACGCTGCCCGTCCTGGTCCTGTCCGGCGACCTGGACTCGCTTACCACGCCGTTCGAGGGGCGCCAGACCGCTACGGACATGGGGTCCTCGGCGCGGTGGATCCTGGTTCACAACGACGTGCACATCAACGCAATGGATGACACGTTCGGCTGCGCGAGCGGCCTGGTCGATGAGTTCATCGCAGATCCGGCCGGGCTGCAGACAATGGACGCGTCCTGCGCGCGTCACACCCCAGAGGTGCGGGTGCTGGCCAGCTTCCCGCGGACGCTCCGGCAGGTCGTGCCGGCGATGGCCACGGCCGGGAACCTCGCGGGCAGCACCGGCCGCCGGCTTGCGGCGGATGCCGCGGCCGTGATCGGCGATGCCAACTGGAACTGGTATTACGGCGACGGAACGCACGGGTTCGGGCTGCGCGGCGGCACTGAGACCTTTTCCGGGCCCGCGGGCGCGACGGTCGGCAGGTTCAGGAGGGTGAAGTGGACCACCGGCACGGCCGTGTCAGGGCACGAGGTGTGGAATCAGGACACCGGCTACGTTCGTGCCTGGCTCACGGTCACCGGCCCGCACGGTGTGCGGGCGACCGTGTATCTCAGCTACCACGACTACGTGCCCGACTCGGTGACGACGATCACCGGCAGCTCAGGCGGCAAGCACCTCGCGGCGAGGATGCCATCACCCTGAGCCCGCCGGCAAGTCGCGGTACCCGGCGGGCTGCGGTCTACAGGATCGGGATCGCCTCCGGCATTATCCCCAGGATCAGTAGGTTCTGCTCCGCCAGCATGGCCGCCTCGGGCCCGGCGGGCGCCATCATCGTCGATACCTGCTTCGCGCTGGCCGCCGGCATGCTCGCTGGCGCGGCACCCCCTTGCTTGATCGCCACCGAGATGCCGGCGCTACGCGCGGCGAGATCCTTGCTGCTGCCCGAGTACTGCGCATAGATGATCGCGGTGAAGTTGCCGCCGCCACCGGCCGCGGTCTGCTTGAAGTAGCCCTTCGAGCTGGTCGTCACGGAGCCCAGGTTGCTCCAGAACGACGTGCCCTTCTCGTTGTAGATGAGCTCGACCTTGCGGCCGCCGTACTCCTTCCAGGTGCTGCCGACCTTGTGCCACAGCCGGCCGGCCATCGTCACAATCTGGCCTTTCTTCAGCGTGCGCGGACTGACCGAGAATGACGTGATCCTGGTCTGGTACCGCCAGCTGTGGATCTGGCTGCTTACGGTGCGCTGGAAGCTGTTGCTCGTCGGGAAAACCGTCCGGTAGTACGCGTTGTCACTGGCAGCCTTGATCGCGCCGCTGAAGTAGGACTCGTCCGAGCTGGAGCAGCCCTTCGCCTTGCTGTCGGTGTTGTGCAGTTGCAGCCTGCCAAGCAGCCGCCAGGTGCCGCGTGTGCTGGTCCGGTACTGAAGCTGAACCGTGGTCGTCGGGCCGTACTTGACCGGCACGGTCACCAGCAGGCAGCCGCTCGACCTGATGCTGCCGTTCGTGCCGAGGCTCGCATGGAAGGTGCTGAATCGCATCGGCACGGAGATGGTCAGGTTGCCGACCGCCGTCGTCTGCTGGGTGAGCACGGCGGCGTTGAGCATCGCGCTCCACGCGAACCCGTGGGTGCTAGGCAGCCTGGCCGAGAACGCGCCGGTGCTGGCGGCCACGGCCTGCCCGAGGCTCGTGCTGCCCTCATGGAGATGAAGTGTCGCTCCGCCGAGCCCCGTCCAGGTGCTGCCGCTCAGGTACTGGACAGTGCCCTTGAGCGTGGCCGTCTGGCCGTACTTGAGCTTCGACGGAGTGATAGTCACGGCGCTGATCCGGGTCTGCGCGGGAGCCAGCCCGATCGCGACGCTGGCCATGCCGGACGTGTATGTCTGGGTGCCGGCGACGCTGAACACGTAGGTCGACGGCGCGGTGATCCCCTTCGCCGTGTAGCTGAAGCCGCCCGACCCGTCCGTGGTCGCGACGGGGGTGGATGACCCGTTCAGCGACACGTCCGCACCCTGGATGGGCACTGCGGTGCCACCCATGACGGTCCCGGTGATGGTTCCGATGAACGTGACTTCCTGCGATCCCTCGGTGACTGACGTCTGCGACGGCGTGACCGTGAGCGTGGTCGCTTGCTTGTCGAAGGCGAAGTCCTTGTTGCCTGGCCCGTACAGGCCGCTGGGGTCCTGGCCGATGGTGAAGTCGTAGTCGCTCCCCGGCATCACGCCAGGGATCGAATCGGTCACTACACCGCTGGAGTCGGTCGTCCCGGCAACCGTCGGGACCCCGCCGTTGATGCTGACGAGGACCTGCACGCCTGGTCCGATCGGCTCCGGGCTGGTGCCGGTCCCGGCCGGCGTCACGTCCACGGTGACGGTGAACTGAACCGTCTGCGGCCCGCCGTTAACGACTGCCGGGTTTGTCGTCACGGCCACCGCGGTCGTACCGGGGGTGACAGCCACCTGGATCGGCGTCGAAGCCGCGGTGTAGAGGCTATCGGGGTCCTGGCTCACGCTGAAGGTGTAGGTGGTAGTCGTGCTGATGCCCGAGACGACATAGGTGAACTGACCGGCCGAGTTCGTCGTGACCTGGTCGCCGTCGGAGACATTGACCGTCACCCCGGACAGGGGCACCGAGGTGGAGCTGGCATTCTTCGCGGTGACGGTGCCGGTCAGCGTGGCGCTCGGTGACCCGAAGGTGATGACTCCAGACGATGTCAGGCCGATCGTCGTCTGCGCCGGCCCGGCCGCCGTGATGTGAACCGGCGCCGACCCTGCGCCGTACAGGCTCGTCTGGCTGACGCTGAACGTGAAGTCGGTAGTGGCGGTCAGGCCAGTGACCGGGACGGTGAAGTCCCCGCTGCTATCGGTTGTCACGGTCGTGCTGAACGATCCGCCGCTGACGCTAACCGGGACGCTCGCGCCGATGGGCACCTGAGTGGAACTCCCTGGCGGGGTCATCAGCACCTGGCCGGAGAAGGTGACATCCTGCGAGCCCAGCTCGATCGTGCTCTGGCTAGGACTGACGTTGATCGCCGTCGTCGCCTGCTCGGCCGGCATCGGGATGTCGTCGCTGCCCGCCGTGTAGAGGCTGCTCTGACTAACGCTGAAGTTGAAGTCCGTGCTCGAGGTTATCCCGGTGGCCGCATAGCTGAAGGCGCCGTTGGCGTCAGTGCTCACCGTCGTCGTGGCCACGCCCCCGACGCTGACCTGCACCGAGACCCCGCTGCCGATCGGAACGGAGGTGCCACCGCCCGGCGGTGTGACCGTCACCTGGCCGGTGAACGTGACGTTGTTCGCGCCCTGCGTGACGAAGGTCTGGCTCGGGCTGGCGCTGACGGTGGTGGTGGACTGCGCGGTGCCGATCGGGACATCGGTGGAGGCCGAACCGTAGAGGCTGGTCCCGGACACGTTGAAGGTGAAGTCGGTGGCGGCGGTGACGCCGGTTGCCACGTACGTGAAGGTGCCGTCGGATGCCGTTGTCTCCTGGCCCGTCCCGCCGCCGCTGATGGTCACGGTGGCGCCGGGCACGGGTATCGCCGCGCCGCCGCCCGCGGGCACCGCGGTGACGGTGCCGCTGAACGTGATCTGCTCGGACCCCTGGCTGACGTTCGTCTGGCTGGGCGTGACGTTGATCGACGTAGCGGCCTGCTGGACGCTGATCGGTATCGACCCGGAGTCGCCGGCCGGGTAGCTCCCGTCGCCGGCCGCGGCGACGGTGAAGTCGTAGGAGGTCGACTGCGTGATGTTGGTCGCCGTGTAGTGGAAGACGCCGCTGGCGTTGGTGTTGATCTGGGCGCCGTCGGAGACGCTGACCGCCACCCCGCCGACGGGCACCTGGGTGCTTGAGCCGTCCTGAGCTGTGCCGCTGACCGTGCCGGTGAACGTAACGCTCTGCGATCCCTCAGTCACGAAGGTTGGCGCAGGGGAGACATTGACGTTCGTCGAGGTGTACGTGACCGCGATCGTCCCGGCGGCGATGCCGGTGTCGGTCTCACTCGGATCGGTGGCGTCCACAGTGATCGTGTAAATCCCGGCCGGCAGGTCTACCGCGGGAATCGCGCTGGCCGGCGACCAGACCTGGTTGGCCGTGTCAGACGTGTCCGACGCCTGCATCACCGCGCTATAGACGTCGGTAGCGCCCTGTGAGAGGTGCACGGTCATGCCGGAAATCGCCGCGTTATTCGCGTCGGCGGCGACGACCGTCAGATCGTAGGGGTTCCCGCTGCTGTCCGGGCCCGCCGAAACGATGGTGATGTTGCCCGGCCCGTCGGCCAGAGCGGTGGCGGGGACCCACGCCATGGCTACGAGCAGGGCAGATATGCCAAGCACAGCACGGATGGTCAGTCGGGCACTTGGCATAGTTTTTCCTGGCTATCAGACATTAACTCGCGGAATGTATAGAGGACCTTAGCGAACTGTGACAGCCGCTGTCCGGAAGTCGCTTTGTGATTCATAAATTCGTAAACACGGCATAGCCCAGCGGCGGTCATGGGCTGTCACGGCCCCGGGGCGCCACGGCCAGGGTCAGCGCGACCGCCGCCCCGACCGCGAGCCCAGGCTGCTGCAGGCGTGCACGTGTCATGGTGGTCCCCCGGTAGCGGCGTACGGTATGCGTCCCACCCCGGACCCTACTCAGGTAGCACCACGTAGCAATAGGAGTCGGTCCTTAGGCTTGTAAATCGTGCCGCCGGAACCGTTGGCCGGCGAGCGCGCCGTGCCGCGGGCGGGCCGGGATTGCGCGGATACTGAACGAGCCGGCCAAACCGCGACGAAGGAAGGGCATCCCTTGCGCAGCAGGCAGTATCACCTGGACGTCCTCGCGGCACCGTCGCGCAAACCCGTCCCGCCGCCGCGTGTCGCGGCCGAGAACGGTCTTGTCGTCGAGGACGGCGCAGGCGACTTCTGCGGCGCGGTCGTGGCGTGCGAGAAGGACGCGGTGGTGCTGGAAGACCGGTTCGGGAAGCGGCGCGTGTTCCCGCTGAGCGGCACGTTCCTGCTCGAGGGCAGCCGGGTCGTGCTCACCAGGCCGGCGCCGGGCCCGGCAGCCGCCGCGTCCCGGACCCCGGCCAGGACCGCATCGGGGTCGGTGGCACCGCCGAGCAGCCGGGCGAAGGTCGCGCGGGCGAGCCGGATCTACGTGGAAGGCAGGCACGACGCCGAGCTCGTCGAGAGGGTCTGGGGGGACGACCTGCGCGACGTGGGCGTTGTCGTCGAGTTCCTGAACGGCATCGACGACCTGCCCGCGATCGCCGCCGAGTTCGCGCCGGGCTGCGGCAGGCGGCTCGGAGTGCTCGTCGATCACCTGGTCGACGGCTCGAAGGAGAGCCGCATCGCGGCGCGGGTCGACTCGCCGGAAGTGCTGATCGTCGGGCATCCCTACATCGACGTGTGGGCGGCCGTCAAGCCGTCGGCGCTCGGCATCGACCAGTGGCCGGACGTGCCGCGGGGCACGCCGTGGAAGGAAGGCGTGCTGGCTGCCATCGGCTGGCCGCCGGACACCGGGGCCGCCTGGCGCCGGATCCTCGGCCGCGTCCGCAGCTACGCCGACCTCGAGCCGGCCTTCCTCGGCCGGGTCGAGGAGCTGATCGACTTCGTGACCGAGCCAGGTGCGCTATGACCGGCCACGACGAGATCAGCGCCCGCCGCGACCTGTGCACCAGGTTCCTCTCCGGTCATGGTCCGGTGACGGCCGCATCGCTGCTCGCCACGATCGCGCCCGACACGAAGGTCGATTCCTACGGCGAGGGCGGCGCCGTCGCGCAGCTGGAAGCGGAGGTCTGCAGGCTGCTGATTAAGCCCGCCGCCGTGTACCTGCCGTCCGGGACCATGGGCCAGCAGGCGGTCCTGCGCGTGCACGCGGACACCCGCCACCGCCGGACGGTGCTCTTCCACCCGATGTGCCATCTGGAGCGACATGAGGAGCAGGCCTACCAGCGGCTGCACGGGCTCACCGGCCGCCCGGTCGGCGACCTGAGCCGCCTGCTCACGCTCGACGACCTCAAGCAGGTCGGTGAGCCCGCGGCGGCCCTGCTCATCGAGCTGCCGCAGCGCGACCTGGGCGGCCAGCAGCCCTCCTTCGAGGATTTGCTCGGGCAGGTCGCCTGGGCGCATGAACGGGGAACGGCGGCGCATCTGGACGGAGCGCGCCTGTGGGAATCGGCGGCTGGGTACGGCCGGAACCCGGGTGTCATCGCCACGCTGTTCGACACCGTGTATGTGTCCTTCTACAAGGGCATCGGAGCGCTGCCAGGCTGCTGCGTCGCCGGGCCGCCCGACGTCATCAGCCAGGTTCGCGAGTGGCGCAGGCGGATGGGCGGCACACTGCACGGCCTGTGGCCGGGCGCTGCGTCTGCAGTGTCGTGCCTGGCGGAGCGGCTGCCGCGGTTCCCCGCCTACCTGGAGCACGCCCGGGCCATAAGTGCGGCTCTGGCCGATACGCCCGGCGTTACCGTGGTGCCCGATCCGCCACAGGTGCCGATGATGCACCTCCTGCTTGCCGTCAGCAAGGACGGATACGAGGCCGGGGCCAGGAGACTCGCAGCGGAGCGGGGCATCTGGATTGCGCCGACCTGCATGACGACGACCGACCCGGCGGTGCAGCGGATCGAGCTGTCTGTGGGCGATGCGACGCTCGGGTTCGAGCCCGCGGAGGTCAGCGAGCTCTTCGCGCAGCTCACGGCCCGCGACGGCTCCTAGCGGACCCGCTGCCGGCCGCCCCGCTGCCGGCCGACTCGCCGCCGGCCGCCCCGCTGCCGGACTCGGCAGCCTGGCTGGCCGGGACTGGCACCGCCTGGCGGATGGCCGGGCCGCGCCACGTCGCGCCCGCGACAGTCAGCACGACGACCAGGACCCATACCGTCTGCGCCCCGGTCAGCGTGCGCTCGGCCAGCCCGATCATGTCGCCGCCGGTCACGACCTCGGTGCAGAACCAGGCGAGGATAACGGCCACGATGCCAGTCGCCCAGGCCGACGGGCCCGGCCGCAGGCCGAGCGGCGCCCACGACTCGCGCCGGATGCCGAACAGCGGCCACGCGGTCATCGACGCGCAGCTCAGGCCCGCCGCAATCTCGTGTCGCAGCGAGCTGCCGTCCATCGGCTGCGGGCTGACGGCGACGATCAGCCCGAAGATCCCACCCGCGACCAGCAGGATCCGCCCGTTGCGGGCGGCGGGCAGCAGTGCCAGGCCGGTGATCGCATTGCAGCCGGAGACGACGATAAGGGCCAGGGTCATGACCCACCGGTCGGTGGCACCGTATGCCGCCAGCGTGCTGATGGACCGCGAGACCGCGTCGAAGGAACCCGGCTGCAGGTCGGCGGCGATGCTCCAGCCGCTGATGAGCGCGCACGGAGCTACGACCGCGGAGGCAACCCCCCACCACGGCACCGTACGCACGAATACCAACCTACGACCCCGTGTCGAGATCTTTTCTCCGGCCATGCCGTTCGGCGCAAAACCCCATGTCAGCGGATCTCGCGGTGGCGCCGGCGCCGCTGGCCGCGGTCGCAGCTCGACATTTCAGGCTCTCCTGCCGGTTCCGTGGGTGGTGCTGTGATCATCTTCCGGGCAGTGCGGGGCGAAGGCCGCCAAGGGTGAGCATGGCCAGGGCGATGAGCGGGGCAGGGCCGTGGAATCCGAAGGCG
>Ga0335078_10000550_pt1 | contig 57701 bp, 51 predicted proteins | sample Lox_Sample_32_FD_206711 | JGI IMG/M metagenome (GOLD analysis project Ga0335078, IMG submission 206711) | Soil microbial communities from Loxahatchee National Wildlife Refuge, Florida, United States - Lox_Sample_3.2 | ecosystem: Environmental > Terrestrial > Soil > Wetlands | place: USA... | reverse complement strand
GCCGCATTGCTGGCACCCCGCGCGAACGGTGGCTCGTCGGAGTCGGATCTGGTCGATACGGGCGCTGGCGAGCTACTGGATCCTGGTCATTTATCCATAACTGACTTGCACCAATTACCGAAGTCCAGCATGCATTGGTCAGCGGCGAGGCAGGGGGCACCTTGTGTCGCGTAAGAGCGCACGTCGTTCCGAAACCTTCCCGAATCGCCCGCCTGCGTAAGCCCCTCCGCGGACGTAAAGATTGCAGGCGACCTGGAGACCTCCTCCCTGGCCCAAGCCGTGGCGCACAAAAAGGATATCCAGCTAATGTAGCGCACCGCGATTTCTTTGATCAGCGGATCAGTCTTCGCCGATAGCCCTAGGGCGTCCGATGCGTAATCGCTAGCCCATGACAGCAATATATTCTCAACGCGAGATGTATCGCAGAGGTCGGGGTGATATAGGTGGAGCGCCTCATACTCTTCCGGCGAGATATTCCTTCCTAGCGACTCCGCGATCTCTCTCAGTTCATCGTAAATAACTTCACTCGTCACCTCCACCGGGTCAAGCACAGCGTAGCCCGTTGCGCAGACACCTACGGAAGCGAGCGCGGAGGCGACCTGGCTGGCCAGGGAAGAGCCAGTACAGTAGGCAACGAGTGCTACTCGAGAGGGGTCCGCGGCAGTTATGGTCCTGCAGATCTGGCGAGCACGCTCCCGGTTATCCCAACGACAGTTCTCAGGTATAGCAAGAGGGTCGATCTCCATAACGGCACTTTCAGGAGCGAACTTCGCCAAAATGCTGCGAATATCGTACTGCCGCGCGATTCCAGTAAATTCTATAATAACGAACGCGCCGCGCCCAGCCTGCGCCAGGGTACCATTGTCCACTTGCCCGTGCGCCCAGAAGGTCCCGGACTTGCTCACGTCCTCACCCTTCCTTGCTCAATGATCCAGATCATTTCCTCGTAGCGGCCGAGATCCACCCTCGTCGGCACCAGGGCCACCCTCGGGCAGGACAGGACACCCCCACGGCGCCGATGTGGCCGCGACCGAACCAGGACCGTCATCAGCGGCAGCCCAGTCCTCGCCTGCTTGTGGCCGCATGGGCGGACGGATGTAGATGCCCTCAACTCATGCGACCTTCGGCAGTTCATTTCGAACAGCGAGCGCCGCGTCCCTGGTATATGGCGGGCAGGACGACCGCGACCGCAGATGGGGCATTGATCCGCCGTCGCAGATCATTCACGTCTTTTGGCCGGATTGTACCTGGGCTCTCTCATGCGAACAAGAGCAGGGGGCGGCGACCCGGGACATCAGCCGTTCCCCGCCGGGCAGCGCGGAGTCTATTGACTCAAGCTGTCTGGGTTAGCGGATTCCAGCAGATTGCCTCTCCCGTCACCGCTGTCCCGCCTGTCGGCTCGCGTCAGAGTTCGGGGTCGGGCCCGAACTCGCGTACCTCTTGCGCGCAGCGGCAGGCGGCCGCGATCTTTGCGGCCCACTCAAGGGCGGCCTCCCGTGTGGGCACGTCGACGACGGTGAAGCCTCCGCTCAGCTCCCTGGTCTGCGGGTACGGGCCGTCGGTGACCGTCCCGTCGGGGGCCACGACGCTTGGCCTCTGGTATTCCAGTCCGCCGGCGAACAGGTACACGCCGGCATTCAGGGCCTCCTGGACCACCGCGTGTGCGGCCTTGCTCACCGCGGGCATGTCCTCGCCGGGGATGTGGTCCATCGCGCCGTCATTGAACGAGATCAGGTACCGCGTCATCCCGTGGCTCCCTTGTCCCGGCGGCCTACTCCGGCCGCCTTCCGGATGGACTGCTCAAACCAGCTCGCCGCGTTTCCTGCTCAGGTAGGCGCGTTCGGCGGTGTTGTTGGTGGCGGCGATCGCGGCGTCGTACGCTTGCCTCGCCTCAGCGCTGCGGCCGAGCCTGCGTAGCAAGTCGGCGCGGGCGGCGTGCCACGCGTGGTAGCCCGCCAGCGGCAGCCGGTCGGCCAGGGCCAGGGCGACCTCCGGGCCGTCCAGCTCCGCGACCGCGACCGCGCGGTTGAGTGCGACGATCGGCGACGCGTCGAACAGGGTCAGCTGGTCGTAGAGCGCGACCACCTGCGACCAGTCCGTGTCCGGCGCGCTGGGGGCGTCGGTGTGGACTGCGTTGATCGCGGCGAGTATTTGGTAGCGGCCGGGCCGGTTGACCGCGAGGCACTCGCGGACCAGGTCGTGGCCCTCGGCGATCAGTGCGCGGTTCCAGCCGGCGCGGTCCTGCTCGTGGAGCGGGACCAGCTGCCCATTCCGCACGCGGGCCTCGCGCCGGGCCTCGGTGAGCACGAGCAGCCCGAGCAGGCCTGCTACCTCCGGCTCCCCGGGGAGCATCTGGCGCAAGATCCGCGTGAGCCGGATTGCCTCGCCGGTCAGCTCGGCGCGAACCGGGTCGCCGTCGCCGGTGGCGAGGTAGCCCTCGTTGAAGACGAGGAACAGCACCGCCAGGACGCCGCTGAGCCGCTGGGGGAGGTCTGCCGCCTCTGGCACCCGGTAGGGTACCCTGGCCGAGGCGATCTTCTGCTTCGCCCGCGTGATCCGCTGCGCCATCGTGCTCTCGGGCACGAAAAAGGCCTGCGCGATCTCGGGCACGGTCAGCCCACCGAGAAGCCGGAGCGTCAGCGCGATCCGCGCCTCCGGTGCGAGCGCCGGGTGGCAGCAGATGAACAGGAGCCGTAGCCGGTCGTCCCCGACCGGTCCGGTGCGCTCATGGGGCGTGTCGTGGTAGTGCGTGAAAGCCGCCTGATGCTTGGCGTCGCGCTGCTTCTCGCGGCGGATCCGGTCGATCGCGCGGTGGGCCGCGGTGGTGGTCAGCCAGCCCCCGGGGCTGGGAGGCACACCGGACTGCGGCCACTTCTCCAGTGCGGCCACGAGCGCCTCGCCCGCCGCCTCCTCGGCGATGTCGATGTCACCGAAGCGGCGCACGAGCGAGGCGATCAGGCGGCCGTACTCCTCGCGGAAGACCCGCTCGACGGCCGCCGTCCCGCCCTGCATCGATCTATCTTCCGTCACGCCGGCTCAGGCCAGGCCCTCGAAGGGACGGACCTCGACCTTGCCCCGGCACGCCTTGGACCCCTCGGCCGCGAGCTTGAGTGCCACGTCCAGGTCAGGCGCGTCGATGACCCAGAAGCCCCCCAGAACCTCCTTGGCCTCCAGGTAGGGGCCGTCGGTCATCACCGGCGTCCCACCCTGGCCGTCCACGACGGTCGCCGTCGAAGCCGGCTCAAGCCCGCCCGCGAAGACCCAGTAGCCATCGGCGCGCAGCTTGTCATTGAAGGCGCCGGTCGCAGCGAACGCCTCCTCCATCTCCTCCTTGGAACCGTAGGGGCCCAACTCGCCCCTCTCGGCCGGGCCGTGCACGGCCAGCAGGTAGTGCGTCATCGTGTCCTCCTCTACTTCCGGCGGTCCCGGTGACCGCCCTTCACCCCAACCACGAACGGCATCCCGCGGATACGACAACTTGCCACCGAACAGTTTGAGCGCGGGTTCCTCGTTGGCGAGCCGCCCGGCCGACGCACTGGCGCATCAGCACAAGACGCTGTGAGCAGGCTCAACCGCCGCGGTCCCGGCGCCCCCCACGCGCCCGGCCGCCAAGGCAGCCGCGCAGTTGACAAGAAACGCACGCATCTGCCGCCGATCGGGCTTCCGGCCGCATACGTGTCTGGTCAGGGGGGTTCCTTCACCTCCGCAGTCAGTTCTCCTGCCAGGTTAACTCGCCCTGAACCTGCACGATCCTCACGTCGTATTCGTTGACCTGCGCGATCTTCTTTGGCGGCCAGTGCTCAGCGAAACGCGCCAGCATCACGTCCAGGTTCACCGCATGCCGCGGCCGGCTCGGGGCGCTCGCTGGTCGGGCGCCCCCCGTCTGCTCCGGCTAGACCTGGTTCCCGCCGGTCAGGCGTTGCGGCAGACGGCGCGTTCGGCCATTGCGGTGAGCGTGTCCGCGACGCCAGCACGCGGCCGACGACCGGCTCCGGGTTGCCTACGTACACTGACGGGCATGGCGTGCCGCATCAGTGAGCTGGTCATCGACGCCGCCGACCCCGGGCGGCTCGCCGCATTCTGGAGCAAGGTCCTCGGCTACGTCGAACTCGGCCGGGATGACGACGGAAGCATCGAGATCGGGCCGCCCGACGCCGGCTTCGGCAGCCCGCAGCCCACCCTCCTCCTCAGCCCCAGCAACGACCCGCGGACCGGGAAGCTCCGGCTGCACATCGACGTCAACGCCACCGACCGCGGCCAGGACGCCGAACTAGAGCGACTGCTCGCTCTCGGCGCCAGGCCCGCCGACGTCGGCCAGTCCGGCACCGAGAGCTGGCACGTCCTGGCCGACCCAGAAGGCAACGAATTCTGCCTCTTGCACACCCGGCTGCAGCCCCTTTGACCATGCGCGTCCTGGCGCCAGGCCGCCACCGCCCGAGTGCGGCGGCGGCGCGCACCCACGTTCCCGGCAAGGGGTAACTGCGCGCGCGCAGATGTCAGTCATAATGCTTCAGGTGCGGCCATAGCGTCTTCCACGACCCGGACGGGCCGGTGCAGACGCCGATCGCGAGGTCGTTCCAGTCGTTTCTCACCTGTTCAGGAGGGTTGTAGACGGCTAGCTGGCGGCAGCTCGCGAAGTACGGTCTCAGCTGCCCGGCCGCGTCGACGTACAGCACCGTGCCGTCGGATGCGTCCCCCGGTCCCCATAGCCAGAATGTGTTGTGACCAGAGATCACCGGCGGCAGGTGGTATTGCCTGCCGTACGCGTCAAGCGCGCCGGCTTCGGCGTAGGCACCTGTGAAGATGGACGCCGGCGGCTGGCCGGCCCGGGTGAGCGCCGCGTCCTGCGCCGCTACTTCGGCAGCCAGCTGCGGCCAGCCGATGCCGTCAGCGATGCTCGTCGCCCCGTTCACCTTGTGCAGGCTCGCGATCGGCAGTAAAGGCAGGCCGCTCGGCAAGATGACCACGGTGCCGGCCAGCGCGAGAACGCCGACGACGACACGCCGGGCACGCGGACGGCGTGCCGTGATCCACCGCTCGGCCGATACGGCCCCGGCAGCCAGCAGCACGGGCAGGATCCCGTCCGCGTAGTAGACCTTGCCCGGTACCCAGAGCAGTACGTAGAGCAAGATAAGCGTGGCGGTGACGGCCAGGAAGCGTAGCTGCGCAGCACGCCAGAGCGTGATCAGCCCCGCGATGGCCAGCGGGCCCCCCAGCAGCCCCGCGTAGACGAGCTGCGCAGGCAGCCCGCCGACGTAGTCGGCCGTGGAGGTGTTCTGGTGGTGCAGCGCGGACGCCATCGTGAGCTGCGGCCATCGGTTGGCGAACTGCCAGACGAGGTTCGGCAGCCAGATCGCGAACGCGACGATGCCACCGAGCCACGGCCACCGTGTCTTCATGACGGCCCGGTGCGCCGACGTGACGAGGATGCCAAGGACAAGGGCGGCGAGCAAGGCCAGGATCAGGTAATCGTCCTCGATGCCGACCCCGGCCGCGGCGCCGGCGCCGAGCCACCACCGCGGCCGGTCCCGCAGCAGCGCCGTGGCCGCGCACACCGTGACGACCGTCCAGGCGAGCAGGTCATACGGCGTGGTGTTCCCGACGTGCATGGCGCCCAGGAAGACCGGCGCGATGGCGACGGCGAGCGCTGCGATGACCCGCGCCGCGCGGCCCCCGCCGAAGAGCGCGGCAAGCCGCGCGGCGAGCACGACGATCGCGCCGCCGGCCAGCGCCGGCAGGATCCGGATCGCGGTCGGGTTCACGCCGAACAGGTCGGTGGAGCGGGCAAGCAGCACCGCGAGCGGCGGCTGGTCCACATACCCGAACGCCAGGTGGTGACTGGCCACGAGAAAATACAGCTCGTCCTGCTGGAAGCCGTACCGGTCACTGACCGCCAGCTCAAGAATTACATAGGCGGCGGCGATCACCCACGCGGCCGCCGGCACGCGGTCGTTGTGCAGGACCGGAACCGCCGCGGTCTCATCCGCCGCCGTTCCACGACTGGCTGACACGCATCAACTATTACCACCCATCTTTACCAAAGATGATCCACGTGACGTCCGTACGCGTAGCTGACGGAGTCAAGAAACCATCAAGCTTCTCGCCCTGGACGCGCAGCCATGATGGAGCCGGCCCGGAAAGTCCGTGCCGACCATCTCTATGGAGGCCGCCATGCCTGCTCAGGACGTCGCTGCGCTCGATGAGCTTGTCAAACTGATCTACGAGGTGAAGCCGGGACTGGCCGGCATCCAGGTGCGGCCCGACGACTCCCTCGTGGACGCGCTCGGACTCGACTCCCTCGACATCCTTCAGCTCTCGCGCAAGATCAACCGCGACCTCGGCTCCTTCGATCTTGATGCTTGGAGCGAGACCGCCCAGCAGCACGGGCGGTCCGTGGCCTCCGTCCTCGACGCCGTGGAGACGGCATGACCGCAGCCGCTGATACCAGCGTCGGCGGTACCCGGGTGGCGCTGGTCACCGGCGGCTCGCGCGGCATCGGGGCCGCGCTCTGCCGCCGGCTGGCCGCGGACGGCCTGACCGTGCACCTCATTTACCGGGACGCCGAGGCAGCCGCCAAACAGGTCGTCAGCGATATCCAGGCTCGCGGCGGCAGCGCCAGCGCACACCGCGCGGACGTCGCCGATGAGCACGACGCCCAGTCGGTGACCGATGCCGTGCTTGCTGCTTCCGGCGGGATTCACGTGCTGGTCAACAACGCCGGCGTCGTCGACGACCGGCTGCTGATGGTCACCGAGCTGGCACGGTGGGAACGGGTGCTGCGGGTCAACCTGACCGGTACCTTCCTGATGGCCCGGGCCGTGCTGCCCACGATGCTCGACCAAGGCTGGGGCCGGATTATCAACTTCTCTTCCAATTCGGTACGCATCCCAGGCGCGGGCCAGTGTGCATACGCGGCTTCGAAGGGCGGCGTGGAGGCGCTGAGCCGGGTGCTCGCCGTGGAGCTCGGGCGTAAGGGAATCCGCGTCAACACGGTGGCGCCGGGACGCGTGCGGACGGAGATGACCGCGCCGGTCGCCGACAGGCTCGGCCCGGACGATGCATCCGGGCCGCGCTGGGGCACCCCGGAGGACATCTCAGGCCTGGTGGCCTTCCTCGCATCGGACGAGTCCGACTACATCCAGGGTCAGACGATCACCGCCGACGGCGGGCGCCTCGTCATGCGCCCGCGCCACAAGAACGGGTCTTAATGTCCAAGGTGAAATACTGGGAGGACCTGGTCGAGGCGCCGGTGCGGCGCTTCGGGCCGCTCACCTTCCCCGCCGGGCTGCTCGATCAACTGCTCGATCTGATGGGCGAGAAACACCCGATCCATGACGATCCCGCCTTCGCTGCGCGTGCGCGGCGAACCCGGCCGATCGTGCCGGGCGGCTTTATCCACTCGATCACCTCGGGCTGGACCGTGCAGCACGGGGCACCCGCGGCAATCGTCGGGATGCGCTCGATGCACTGGGACTTCGTTCGGCCGCTCTACCCGGACGTGCCCTTCTTCTTCACCACTGAGACCTTGCACACCGAGGAGATAGACGAACGCCTAGGGCTGGTCGACTCGGTGCGGCGGGTCGTCGACGAAGTCGGCCGCGCCTACGCGATCGGCCGGCTGAGTGTCGTGATGCTGCGCCGACGCGCGGCACGGAGTATGGAGGCGAAATTAACATGAACACCACCGAGACCGGCGCACGTACCGCGGCGTCCGCGGCGGCAGAGCCTGGCTTTCAGCCGCTCAGAGACCGCATCGCTCTGGTGACCGGGGGCTCACGGGGAATCGGCGCGGGGATCAGCCGGAAGCTGGCCGCCTGGGGCTGCACTCTGGCCGTGAACTACGTTGACCGAGCCAAGCCAGCCCGGGCGATCAAGGCCGAGCTGGAGGGGCAGGGCACCAAGGTGACGTTGCATCAGGCCGACCTGTCCGACCCGCCGGCGATCGAGAAGCTGATGGACGAGGTCCGCGCCCAGCACGGCGGGCTGAACATCGTCGTTCAGAACGCGGGCGCGACGAAGTTCACCAGGCTCAACGAAGCCACGCTCGACCAGTGGCAGTTCGTGCAGGACACGAACGCGCGGGCCACCTGGCTGCTGGCCAAGCATGCGCTGCCGCTGCTGAAAGGCCGGCCAGGCGCGCGCTTCATCACCATCACGAACTCCACCACGACCCGGATCATCCCGCGGGCAGGGCTGTTCGCTGCGGCCAAGGCCGGGCTCGAGGCCATCACCGACTACCTGTCCTACGAGCTGGCGCCCTACGGCATCGTCTGCAATACGGTGCGGCCCGGACTCGTGCAAACCGAAGTCTTCAACGTCCGTCCCGATTTTGCCAACGGCGTGCGGCGCGAGGCTGCCATCTCCCCGTGGCCGGACGACCGGTGCACGACGGCGGGCAACAGCGCGGACGCGGTAGCGCTGCTCTGCCTGGACGAGGCGGAATGGATCGCCGGGCAGACCATCACCGTCGACGGCGGCTTCCGGCTGTGGGGCGGGGTCGGGCGGGTCGGTGAACAAAATGCCTGAGATCCTGCTCACCAGCGCCGGCCTGATTACGGCGGCGGGGCGGGGAGCGGCGCCGGTACTGGCCGCTATGGACGCGGGCAAGCCGCTGTTCGGTGACGGTCCCGGCGGCCGCGGCCTCCCGTGGCCCACGGCCCCGATGGATCCGGCCGACATCCGCTGGCCCGAGGGCGGCCGATGGGCGAACATGCAGAAGTACGCGAATCTCTCGGCGCACGCGGCGGTCGCCGCCGCGTTACTTGCGATGGACGGCGCCGAGCCCGCGGCGGGCGCGGACGCGCTGCGCTCGGGAGTGGTCATGGCTGTCGGCTGCAGCGGCTCGGACGAGCTGGGCGAAGTCTTCGGCAAGCTCGCGGTGCGCGCCCGCACGGACGAACGGCCGCTGCCCAAGCTGCTGTACGACGAGTTCCCCGACTATTCCTACATCCGCGGCATCCCCTCACAGATCGGCCAGTTCGTGGCCATCGCGACGGGTTTCCGCGGCTCGAACGTCGCCGTCTACGGAGAGGGCGGCGCGGGAGGCCTCGGCGCGCTCGCGCTGGCGCGGCGCCTGCTGCGGTCGGGCGAGCTCGACCGGGTGATCATCGTCGGGGTGGCGCCGCCGCTCGCGGCGGGAATCCTGACGGCCTACGATCGCGAGGACCCGCTGGGCACCGAAGCTTCCCCGGGCCGCGGCCCCTTCGACGCGGAACGATCGGGCGCCTTCGTCGGGCAGAGCGCGGTGGCGGTCGTGCTGGAGAACGCCGATGCCGCCGGCCTCTTCGGGATAGCGGATACCCCCGTGGAAGTCGTATCCTGCCAGACGCTGTGCGCCCCGGAACGCTTCAACGCGCTCGTCCAGGCGACGCGGGGGGCGGTGCACGAGGCGGCCGCCGGGCCGGACCTTTGGTGGTCGCACGCGTCCGGGTCGGTGGCACAAGACGCCGAGGCGGTAGCCGCGGTCGCGCCGCAGGTCTGCGCGCCGGTGACGTCGAGCAAGGGAACGATCGGTGCGTCCTTCGAGTGCGGGGCGCTGGTCGACCTGGTGCTGGCCGCCGAATCGATGCGCCGTGCCTGCGTGCCCCCCGTCGGCTTGCTGGAACGTCCCGACCCCGCGTTCGCGGGCGCTGGCGCCGACATCGTCACCCACGCGCCGCGATCGCTGCCCAGGGCGGCGAGCGCGCTGCTCACGGCCTTGAGTCACAGCGCACGAGCGGCGACGGCGGGAGCCGCGGTGCTCAGCTGGGGAGGCGGACGATGACACAGGGTCGGGCAGTGACCGACAGCGAGATTGTGATCACCGGAATGGGTGTGGTGACCCCGATCGGCGACTCGGTAGCCAAATTCTGGGCGGCAAACCTGGCCGGCACCTCGGGGCTGGTCCGTGAGTACCGGATGGACTTGTCGCAGTTGCCCTGCGGCTGGGTCGCCGGGATCATCCAGGAGAACCTCAAGGTGCAGGTCGCGGCGCGTTCCGGACGTCCCGGCAGGTCCTGGGGTGACACGCTGATGCACGACGCGCTTGCCCAGGCCCTGGACGACGCCGACCTGGGCCGCCCGCTTGACGTCCAGGCCGCGCTGGTGTGGGCCAGGGTCTGGCCGGGTCCCAGCGGCTCCTTCCCCCAGGACTACCCCCCGCATCTGGAAGAGGCAGCGCTGCGATATGAGGCGGCAGGTGCTGACCAGGCGGCGAGCGTCGAGTATCTGCGCGGCAAGGAACTGCCCGGGGAACTGACCGACAGCTCGGGCTTCCAGGCCGAGGTCGCGGAGAAGCTAGGCACCCCGCTGCAGGCGACCAGGCTCGAGGCCACCTGCTCGGGTGGGCTGCGGGCAATCGCCGAGGCGGCCAGGCAGATCCGGCTGGGCGAAGCGGAGGTCGCCATCGTCACGGCGAGCGTTTCGCGCAGTACGCCGTACGTGCTGTCCCAGTATGGCCAGCTCATGGCCCTGTCCCGGTGGAAGGGCGAAGCGGCGCAGGCATCGATGCCCTTCGACGCGCGCCGTTCCGGCATGGTGATCAATGAGTCGTCCGGCGCGGTGATCCTGGAGACGGCCGGCCACGCACGCCGCCGCGCGGCACCGCACGCGTATGCCGCGGTCGGCGGCTGGGGCCTCGCGGTGGGGACCGGTCACGTGACCGCGCCTGACGTCGGGGAAGTCGAGCGGGTGATCCGCGCCGCGATCGCGGACTCGGGCCTCACCCCGGAGGACATCGACACCGTGAACGCGCATGGCACCTCGACCAGGCTCAATGACGCCACCGAGGCGGCAGCGCTGCGGCGGGTCTTCGGCGAACGCCTGGCAGAGATCGACGTGTGCGCCGTCAAATCGCTGACCGGGCACGGCTCGGCGGCGTCGGGGGTGATAGAGACGGTCGCCGCCGCGCTCACGCTTACGCACGATGTGGTGCCGCCGGTGGTCACCTGCACCGAACCGGATCCCCAGTGCGGGGTGAAAACCTCACTGACCCCGGTCGCACGCCCGGTCCGCACCGTGCTCAAGTGCTCCTTCGGGTTCGGCGGGCAGTACGCTGCGATGGTCTTCCGCAAGCCCGAGCGCGTGCCTGCGGCATGAGGGATGGTGCCGGGACGACGGCGCCCGGCGCGGTGTCTGCCCCGGAGGCCTTCGAGGATCCGGGGCGCGCCGCGCTTTCCGTCATCTGGCTGCACGGGATCGGGCAGGGGCCTGAGCACGTGCGGGCAGTGGCCCACCGCGTCGCACCGCCGGAGGCCGGGGTGCGCGGGGTCTTCCCGCGCGGCTCGGCGACTCTGGTATCCGCGCTGACCGGGCGTCCTGCGTCCTCCTGGTTCATCCAGAGCCTCAGCACGCACATGCGGGCCGACCCGGCCAGCCTGCTGGCCGCTGAACGACGGCTGTGCGCGCTGATTGACGCGGAGGTCGAGCGCTTCGGCGCGCACCGGGTGGCACTCGCGGGGTTCTCGCAGGGTGGGGTGATGGCTCTGTACGGCGGGCTGCGGTACCGGCTGCCGCTGGCCGGGATCGCCGTGTACGCGGTCTTCCCCTTGGACGGCATGCAGTTCTTAGGCTCGCTCAGCCCGGCCACGTCGAAGGTGCCGCTCTGGATGGGGCACGGCGTCCGCGACTGGGTCGTGCCTTACTCCACCGGGAAGGAACTGAGGCGGCTGCTCATCGACCGGGGCCATCCAGTGACCTGGCACTGGTACCAAGGCGGCCATGAGATCTTCGGCGGGGTCTCCACGGAACTGACCGAGTTCTTCGACGGCCTGCACCCTGACTAGGCAGACATGTCGTTCGCCGCCGTCGCTCAGTGAGTCGGCTCGGGCGCTTCGACCGGCGCCGGCGAGAAATAGAGCCCGTCGAGCTCAGCAAGAGCCCCGTCGATTGCCCGCATCGCCGCCGTTGCGCGTGCCAGTTGGCCAGCCGTCGCCCGCCGATCCCCCGAGGGCCGCCTGGGCGAAGGCAGGTGCCGGTACGGCATACCCGGCCGGCCGCCGATCGCCCGTCGGATGGCACCGACGTTCACCGCGACCGACGAACGCAACCGGGCGAGATCTGGCTCGGCTGTCAGGTCAGGATCCGCGTGCGTCACGGCGATGAAATCACGCACGGAGGGGACGAGGCGGCGCACCGCCCCGATCGCCTCCGCCTGCCGCTTGCCGCCGCCGACCGGGATCTTAGCGCAGGCCAGGAAGCGTTGCGCCGCAAGCGGCTTCGCGATGAGTTCGAGCTGGTAGACGCTCTCTTCGAAGCGCAGCTGACGTGCGGGCAAGTCGTCGTCTTGAGCGGCCACGCTGAGGATACTGCTGAGCGCGGCTAGCGAATCGGCCAGTCGGCGACGCAGCACGTCGCCGGTGCGTACCGGCAGGATGAGCCAGGAGGCCGCGATCCCCAGCGCGGCGCCCACGGCGATTTCCTCCAGCCGGTCGCGCAGCAGGGAAGGGGCGCTCTCGCCGAAATACCCATAGAGAAGGGAGAGCACCGCCGTCACGCACCCGGCCCAGTAGGCGTAGCTGACCTGGCGCAGCCAGATCGCTATCCCGAGCACCGCAAAGATGATCACCACCGAGCGCACATCGTCCGGGGGAAAGGAACCAGCGATCCAGGTCGCCACGACCGTCCCGGCGGCGGCGCCGAACGCGCGCAATGTGCCCTTGTAGAGCACGTCGCCGCGCCCCCGCGCGCCACTGCAGACGATGAACGCCGTGAGCACGACCCACGGCCAGTGCGGCGAGTACCACAGGTGCCCGGCGACGAAGGCCACGCCGAGGGCCGCGCCCATCTGGACAGCCATCCGAGTGCTGGCCGCGATCCTGCGGCGGCCGGCCGGCTGCGCGCGCTGCTGTGGCTGGCTCGCCTCCCCGCGCGGCGCGGCGGAGGGGCGGCGGCGGTCGGCGGGACTGAACCCGGCCCATGCCGCACCCCACTGGCACAGCGCTACCAGGCAGGCTGCGAAGACTCCGACCAGCGCAGACCAGCCGTCATGGTCCGCCCCATACGGCGGAACGCCCTGGCCCTGGGTGACGAGGAGGGCCACGAACGGGATGACAGCAACGGTGCCTGCCCTGCTGACGCGCCAGCCGAGGCGGCGGATCCAGATGGTGGCGGCGACCGCGCACGTGAACACCGCGTCACCGATCGCGGCGTGCCGGATGAGCAGGGAGCCGACCTCTGATGCGGCAGCGGCCGCCCCAGCCAGCACCAGGAGGCCGATCAACCGGTCCACCCCGTCCGCGCCGCGCTGAGTGCGCGCAAGAGTCGCCGAGAGTACAACCGCGGTCACGACGAGGTCGACATGCTGGTGCGCGGCGTGCTCAAGCAGCAGCGAGGTGCCGTAAGTGGCGAGTACCGCGCACAGCGCGGTCAGGGCCGCGCGCGGTTCGAGCAGGCGCGGGTCGAAACGCGTGGCAGCATGCCCGGCGCGGCGAGCGGAGTCACGGATGGCATGAAACGACGAGAATTTACTAGCCACTGCGTATCATCTCAGCGCTCACATACCCGGTCATCTAGTAACCCTGAAGCCCTACCCATCATATAAAGTAAGTGTTAGCTTAGCATTGTGGCAAGCGAAAAGCCCACCGAGGCCCCGTTGCTGGCAGACGCCGCGATTATCCGCCAAGGCGTCACCCGCCTGGCCCGGCACATGCGCTCGGGGCGCTCGGCCGCGGCGCTGAGCATCAACAAGATCAGCGTGCTAAGCCACCTGCGCTCGCGTGGCCCGTCCACACCTGGAGAGATCGCGACGGCCGACCGCCAGCAGCCCCAGTCGCTCACCCGCGTCTTCGCCGAACTCACCCAAGCCGGGCTGATTGCCAGAACCGCGGCCGAAGACGATCGCCGCCAGTCGATTGTCAGCCTTACCGAGGCCGGGCTGGCTGCGCTGGAACAGGATCTCGCGGAACGTGACGCCTGGCTGGCCAAGGCGATCGCCGACCTGTCCGAGACCGAGCGAGGCGTGCTGCTGCTCACCGCACGCCTCATGGACCGCCTGGTCGACCGCGCGCCGTGACCCGGGCGCGCGGGTACTCCAGGCTTGTCACGTCGGGGCGGGCTGGGTCGGCAGCAGGGCGGCCACCAATGCATTGTCCTCGGCTTCCAGGACCACCAGGATCCTGCTTCCGGCCAGCAGGCCCCGGTAACGCGCGGCCAGTTCCTCGGTCGGCTTCGGCAGCGCCTCAAGGACCGTCCCGAGGGGTCGCAGGAAGGGACCAAGCAGGGCCGCGTCCGCCCGCGCCACCGTATGGTGCACGGAGAACTGGCTGTTCAGGTAGGCCGTCCTGACCTGGTCCGCCACGTGTATTACCAGCACGGACTCTACCGGTCCGCCCGCGCCTACGGGCGTGGCGGCCGGGAGCGTGTTCGGGGCCGCTACCGCCGGGCGGTCCTCCCCGGCGGACTCCGCCACATCTGGCTGCACCGGGTACGGCGTTCGCTCCGTGTCCGCCCCCAACGCGGGGCGAGCGAGTTCGCCGCGCAGGATTTGCTCATGGACGCGGCAGAGTTCCAGTCCTGGCTCGACGCCGAGTTCCTCGGCGAGGGCGGCACGGGTATGCGCAAAAAGCCCCACGGCCTCGGCGCTTCGCCCTGAGAAGTAGAGAGCCGACATCAGGGGGCCGACCAGATCCTCGGCTAACGGCTCCTCTGCCAAAGCTGCGTAGAGACCGTCGACGACCGAGGCGGCGCGCCCTGACCTGATCTCTAACGTGGCATGCAGCGCGAGCATGTCGCGTTTCCGGCGGCCGAGATGCTCACGCACGCGGGCCGCCCACTGGCAGGTGAGATCGGTCAGCGGGACGGCATCGAATTCGGCCAGCGCGCGGCCGGCCAGCTCACAGCGCCGCTCCTCAGTCAGGCCCGGTTCCCGGGCTCGGGCCGCCAGCCCCGTGAACCGGTGCACGTCCACCAGCCCGGGATCGAGGTCGAGCAGGTAGCCGCCGGAGCGACGCAGCAGGCGGGGGCTCTCGGCGGCGGGAACCGTGGCCAGGATGCGGCGCAGCCGGGCCACGTAGGTATAGAGGGCGTTGCGGACCTCGGCAGGGGGGCATTCATCCCAGACCCGGTTGATCAGCAGCTCCTGGGTGACCAGACGGCCCGCGTCGACAAGCAGCGCAGCTAAGACGGTGCGTTGCTTCAGGGGCCCTAGGTCCACCAGCCCCTCATGCGTCTCGAGTTCTACCGGACCCAGTATCCGAAAGTCCATCGCTGTCCCCACGTAGCCGGGATAAGGCCTAATAATTACGCGGTAGCGTACTAAGCTGCCAGGCCCCTATCTGCACGGTACGTGATCGAGCCATGCTGCGCCAGTGGCAGTACCAGGTTTAATAGACAATTAACAGGTCGCCAATCCAGGCTTAATGGCGTGTCATTTAGTAAGGTAAGGCTGATAATATCAGCGAAGTGACGGAACCAGCTCGGCTAGCTGCTGCGGGGTGCGAGCGGAGATCACGGGCAGCGACGGGTCTATCCGCCGCGCCAGGCCAGCCAAGGTGCGGCCGGGCCCGAGCTCGAGCAGCCGGCGTGCGCCGAGCGTCCCGGTTAGCGTCCGCATACACGCTTCCCAGTTCACAGCACCGGTAAGCTGGGCGGTCATCAAAACGGGCCAAACCCTGCCGTGCACGTAGGGACGGCCATCAATGTTCGCCACGACCGGTTCGTGTACGGCGGAAAAGGGTGTGGACCGCAAAGCGCGTCGCAGGCGGCGTGCTGCGGGAGCCATGAGCGGGCTGTGGAAAGCCCCGCCTACCGGCAACTGCCCGCACCGCAATCCCGCCGCGGTCGCGCGGGCCTCCGCTGCGGCGATCCCCCGGAAAGTGCCTGAGAGCACCACCTGGTGCGGACCGTTGCGGTTAGCGACCCAGAGCCGGTACCCAGCCCGCCGGCACGCCTTCACCAGGTCTTCAGCATCGCCGGTCCCGGCGTTCTCACCAATGACCGCGGTCATTGTGCCTGCGCGCCGCCGCGCCGCCCGCAGCATCGCGGCGCCTCGCTCGGCGACCAGAAGAGCGGCCTCGCGCAGCCCGAGCGCGCCGGAAGCGTACAGGGCCGCGTATTCGCCAAGGCTGTGGCCAGCGTGGGCGACCACCGAGTCGAGCGCGCCGAGGCGGGATGCCTCGGCGTGCGCGAGGACGCCGAGAGTGAAGACGCTCAGCTGCGCACGGTCGGTGCGCCGCAGTTCCTCTTCTCCGGCGCGAAGCAGCAGGTGCTCGACGTCCACGCCGGTCCACGCACCGATCTGACCCGCTAGCGCCCAGGACTCGCACTCTCGCCAGGCGCGCCCCATGCCAGGCTGCTGCGTCCCTTGGCCCGGAAAGACAAGAGCTATCGGAGTTGCCTGCCCTGCTTCCTCAGCCGTGCGCATGTCCGCGTCCTCCGCTAGCCGCATCCTCGTCGCGTTGCCCCGCCAACTCTCGTCGCCGAGACTGGCTAGCAGCTGGAATAATCCTTGACGCGCAGGTCAGGCGTCGTGCCCGGAGCGCCGTCAGCGGGCCGCGCGGCAGGTGCCGGCGCCGTTGCGGGCCCGGTCCGGCCTCAGCATTCGAAAATGGACCAGCCGTGCGCGGCTACCCGCTCCGCGGTTCCGCTGCCGCTGTCCAGCAGCCGGTTGGCGCCCGTGAGGTCGAGCGGGAAAGAGGCAGGCTCGTCCGCGATGTTGAGCAGCACCAGCAGACTCGGGCCGACGCCGGGACCTGTCACTCGGTAAGCGAGGGCGAGGTTGGCCACGTGGACCACCTCGGTGCGGCCGCCGGCCAGCCAGGCGTGCCGCCTGCGCAGGCCGATGAGATCCTGGTGCAGCCGGTAGGTGTCGCAGCCGTACGGGGCCAGCCCGGTCGGCCCTTCAAGCGGGAACGCCGGGCGAATCTCCTCATCGCCGTTTGCGCGCTGGTACTTCACGCCGCGGAACCCCTGCTCGTCGCCCGCGTATACGCTGGGGATCCCGCCCGTGGTGAACAGCACGGCAAGCGCGTGCGTCAAGTGCCGCACGTCATCGAGCCGGGTGGCTATCCGGGTCACGTCGTGGTTACCGACGAAGGTGAGCGGGCGCATCACCTCGCAATAGCCGTCATGCCGGCGAAGCGCCCACGCCAGCTCGAAGAAGTTGCCGTCGTTCAGGCTGCTCCAGATGGCCTTCCACAGCTCATACTGCGTCACGCTGTCCAGCCCGCCCTCGGTCACCGCGGCGGTATAGTCGCCGTGGATGTACTCTCCCGCGAACCACGCCCCGGGACGGTCACGGCGGACTCGGTCAGTCACAGCGTGCCAGAATGGTCGCGGGACGGCATAGGCGGCGTCCAGGCGCCAGCCGTCCGCCCCTCGGTCAAGCCAGTGGCTCAGCACGGCACTGACGTACTCCACGACTTCGGGCTCAGCGTGGTTAAGCGTGACAAGGCTGCGATGTCCCTCGAAGCAGGCATAGTCGAACCCGTCGCCGTGCTCGCCAGGGGAATCGAAGTCGAGACGGAACCAGGTGGCGTAGCGCGAGGTACGCCCCCGGGCCAGCACATCGCGGAAGTGCGGGAAGCCGCGGCCGACGTGATTGAAGACACCGTCGAGCAGCAGCCGCACCCCGCGCGCCCTGCACTGCTTGACGAGGTGCCCGAAATCATCGTCGTCACCGAGCCGCGGATCGATCCGGTAGTGATCGACGGTGTCGTAGCCGTGTGATTCGCTCGCGAAGATCGGGCCCAGCGCCAGGCCGTTGCAGCCAAGCCGCACCAGGTAATCGAGCCAGGGCTCCAGCTGCGGCAGCCGGTGCTCCATCGTCTGCGGCGCAACGCTGGCCGATGGAGCACCCAGGAAGCTGATCGGGTGCAATTGCCACCAGATTGCGTAATCTGGCCAGTTTAACTGTCCCACCTTGCCTCCCGAGGAGAAACGCTACGCGATGAGGCCGCCGCCTGGAACGCACACGCCGCGAAGACACCGGGTAAACACCGAGCTGGCTATCTAAGAGATGATCTTCGATCTACAGCATGGAAGGACCCGTCCCGGTGCCCCGGCTGGCGGAGTCCGTGTGGGAGTTGGTCAACCTCGGTACCTCGCGGCGAGGTCACCCGGCCAAGCCAACGACTCGATTCCCGACACCGGCCACAGCAGGTAGCGTCCGGATATGTCGCGGACGGAGGTCAGCGCGTCCTCGGGGTGTCCGCAGCTGCGCTGCCCGGGCCTACGACCAGGTGACGCGGACTCGCTCGCGCCACGCGTCGAGCAGGTCGACGGCGCCGGTCATGTCGGGCTCGGACGATGGCGGGCGGTTCCACAGCAGGACGTAGATGTCGGCCGCCGTCGCCCGCACTCGCAGTTCGCAGCCTGTTATGGCGCGCGTCGTCTCGACGCGGTCCGTCATCAGCCGCAGGCTCCACCGCTCCGGGCCGTCGCTGGCTTCCAGCCCGATCGTCCCGAGGACGGCCTTCTCCTTCGTCGGCGGCTGCGCTCTGCCGAGGAAGCCGAAGAGCAGCTCGTCTACGCCGTCCGCGGCGAACCCCGGATCGAAGGCCGTCGGTGAACGGCCAGCGGCGAGCTCGGCGTCGACCCGGTGAATCGCGGTCTCGTGCGCCTGGCGGCGTGCCCACATCGCCAAGGGCGAGGGAGCGGGAAGAAAGGTCCAGCAACGGACATCCGCGGGGGCGTCGGCGAGTGCCCGGATAAGCGCGAGGTGACCCTCCTGCACGCTGGCCAGCAGGGCGTCGTCAGGAGGAGCGCCGGCGAGCAGCTCGGTCTCTTCGGGCTCCGGCACCATCTCGGTGAGTGCGTCGGCGACATAGGCCGTCGCCCACCGGTGGACGTAGTGCACGTGTGCGAGCAGGTCGCGCACGCGCCAGCTGGGGCACGTCGGGACGGAGGCGTCGAGTCCCGAGGCCCTGGCGGCGTCGAGCAGGAGGCGCCCGTCGCTGTCGAGCGCAGCAATGTGCTGGCCGATCTCCATGACATCAGCTCTATCACGCTTCTCAATGCGCCCGGCACCGCCCGCGAGGTCAGCCGGGCTCGCAGCCAGGGCCAAGCTATACCTGGGTGCCGACGTCACGGAGCGCCCGAGAACGCTTCCTCGGCGTAGCCCAGTTATGGCACCGAGCGCTCGCGATCCCACCCAAACCCGGCGGCTACGCTGACCGCATGGGCGCTGCCGACACCAGCCATAGCGCAGCGAAGCGTTGATGGCTGAACTAGACGAGCCGCTCTCCGCGATTACCGCTTATCTCCTGGAGATGCGTGGTGATGCCGCCAGCCTCTTGTTCGCCCCAGAAGTATCCAGCCAGGCCAAGGCGGCGCTCGCGATGACGCTGCCGGCTCCGGGCACCGGTTTCGACCAGGCATCCGATGACGAGCTTTGCCACGTACTCGGGTCGTTTTACCTGCTGCGCGACATTGTCCGCAGAGGCGAGACAAAGGCCCTGGATCTCGATGCTTCGCCCGCCGTGTTGCTTCGGCCGGACGGGGCGCAACGGGCCGCGCTCATCGCCGACCTGCGCGGGAATCCTGCACTATGGAACACCCCGGGCCGCGAACTCTACCTGGAATATGAGCGGACCGGCGACACCGAGGCGCTCCGGGCAGGCATCCATGCGTTCGGCCTGGCGGCGGCCGCCTCGGCCGGGCACCCCGACCATTGCGTGTTCTTGTCGAACCTTGGCACGGCCTGGCGCGCGCTCTACGAACGGACCGGGGACCAGGTGATCCTCCGGGAAGCAGTCGAGCAGGGCCGGGCCGCCGTCAAGGCCGCGGGCAGCGACCGAGAGCGGAGCATCCTGCCGCTGATCAACCTGAGCAACACGCTCCACACCCGCTTTGACCACACGGGCGACCTCGAAGCGCTGCGCGGTTCCGCCGAGGCCGCCCGCACCGCACTGGCCGCCATGCCATCAGACCACCGCGCGCGCGTGGAGTGCCTGAACAACCTTTCCAACGCGCTGCGCGCACTCTTCCGCGAAACCGATGATTCCGACATCCTGGACGAAGCTATAGCCATCGGACGGGCGGCGGTGGATGCCACGCCAGGTGACCACCATGCAAAGGCCATACCGCTCAGCAATCTGGGACTGATGCTCTGGAATCGCGGCGAGCGCTCCGGGGATATGGCGCCACTGCGGGAAGCGGTGGAGGTAATCCGCGCCGCACTGGCTGCCGCGCCGCCAGGGTTCATCTACCGGCAAGGACTCTTGAGCAACCTGAGCGGGGCACTGAAGTCGCTGTCCGACCGCTCCGGTGACATCGCGGCACTTCGCGACGCGGTGCAGGCGAGCAGGGACGCGGTCACGGCATCCACTGCTGCGATCCAGCGTGCGATGGCGCTCAGCAACCTCGCGCACGCCTTGCATGGGCTACACGATGCGACAGGTGACCTCGGCGCGCTGTCGGAAGCGATCGAGGCACGCCAGGCGGCGGCCGCGGGCATTCCCGCCGGACATCCGGAAAGAGCCAGCACCCTGCACAGCCTCGGCCTCGACCTGCGCGACCGGTTCGAGGCCACCGGCGATTCCGCGGACCTCCGTGCCGCAGTCCAGGCCGAACGCGAAGCTGTCCGGGCGACCCCCGAAGGTCATCCGAGCCTGGCCATGCGGCTGAGCGGTCTCGGCAGTGCCCTGCACGAGCTCGGCAAGTCCCAGCGCGAGGCCGAGCCACTGGCCGAAGCCGCGAGCGTTCACCGGGCGGCAGCGGCAGCAACGCCCATGGGCCACCCCATGCGAGCCGGGATGCTCTCCAATCTCGGGCACGCCCTGCAAGACCTCGCCGAATCAGCGGGCGACCTCGGAATGCTGCGTGAGGCAGTCACGGTCGCTCGCACCGCCGTCGCCTCGCTGCGTGCGGAGAGCATGGGCAGCACCGTCATTCTCACGGGCTGCGCCAAGAGAATGCACCGCCTCGCGGTCAGCAGCGGAGATCACGGCACACTGCCCGAGGCGCGCGAACTCCTTGCCCGGGCCACCGCCGCAAAGTCCGCCCCGCCAAGCGTCCGCGCCGAGGCGCTGATCACCAGGGCGCTAGTCGAAGCGACCTCCGGTGACCATGCCGCCGAACTGGCCGCGCAAGAGGAACTCGTCGCCCTGCTCCCAACGCTGGCCGGACGGCAGCTTCGCCGCGTGGACCGGGAGCACTGGCTCGGGCAGGCGTCCGGTGCCGGCGCCGGCGCGGCCGCTGCCGCCCTGCTGTGCGGGCGGCCAGAGCATGCCGTCGAACTGCTCGAGCAGGCGCGGGGCGTCATGCTTGCCGAGCGCATGGGGTCCAGAAGCGAGGCGGCCCGGCTCCTCGGGCAAGCGGCAGATCTCTTTGACGAGTTCATCCGGGTCCGTGACCTGCTGGGACGACTCGATGCCGGCAAGGCAGCGACGCTCGGCGCCCAGGACGCGGACGGCTTGCCCGCGAACCGCCGAGAGCATCGTGAAGTGCGTCTGCGCGAGGACCGGCGGCTGGCGGCCGCCCAGTGGGATGACGTGCTGCATCGCATCAGGCGCCGTCCTGGGCTAGCGGACTTCCTGCTCCCGCCAGCTATCAGCCGGCTCCAGCCCCAAGCCGCCGACGGCCCCATCGTGATCATCACGACGGAAGAGCGGCGGTGCGACGCCCTGGTCGTCGCCGCCGACCAGCGGCAACCGGTTCAGGACATCCCGTTGCCCGGCGTGACTCAGGAATCGTACTTCGAGCAACTCGACTGTTTCCTCGCCGCGCAGCGCGCGGCGCTGCGCGGGCGACCGGCCGCGCAACGCGACCTGAACCGGATACTCGCGTGGCTGTGGGACGTCACGGCAGCACCGGTGCTCGACTCGCTCGGCTACACAACCAGCCCACTGCCCGGCAGCGCCTGGCCGCGCCTCTGGTGGTGCCCCGTCGGCGCCCTGGCGTACCTTCCGTTCCATGCCGCCGGCCATCACGACGACGTGACCCGGGGCGCCGCCAATCCGCGAACCGTGCTAGACCGCGTGGTGTCGTCGTACACCGCCACCATCCGTGCCCTCTCCTACGCCCGTCAGTCGCCCGCCGGGCAGGCGCCGCCGAAGGCACTGGTCGTCGCCATGCCGGAAACTCCCGGGGAAAGTCCGCTCCCCGCAGTCGACGCCGAAACCAGCGCGGTAACCGAACTGCTTCCCGGTTCCCTCCTGCTACGCGGACAGCACGCCTCGGGCGCCGCCGTGCTGGACGCCCTGCCCAGCCACGGCGTCGCGCACTTCTGCTGCCATGGCCTGAGCGATCGAGGCTCGCCGTCAATGAGCCGGCTCCTTCTGGACGATCACCAGACGAAGCCGTTCACGGTAGCTGCGATATCCGGCCTCCACCTGGCCAACGCTGAGCTGGCGTTCCTGTCGGCGTGCTCGACCTCCGATACGGCACCACATCTGGCAAACGAGGCGATCCACATCACGGGCGCCTTCCAGATCGCCGGGTACCGCCATGTCATCGGCACACTGTGGCCCGTGCGGGACGACGTTGCCGTCCAAGTCGCCGTTGACACTTACCGTCATCTCACCAGCGGCGGAACCGCGCCGGTGGCTACGGCGGAAACGGCGCTGGCGCTCCATAACGCCGTTCGCCGTTCTCGTGCTGCCGAGCCTTCTCTTCCGATGTGGTGGGCGTCCTACATCCATGTCGGCCCGTGATCCGTCGCCGGTTCCGTGGTGATCGGCGCCCGGCAAGCGATAATGACATCGTGTCAGCCCTTCAGGACGCGGATCCCGCGCTGGTCGCCGTCACCAGCGATATGGCAGCCGACCTGCAGCGCGCCGGGCTCGCCGCGCCTCTTCCCGTGCTTCGCGGCGCCACGCTTAACGCTGCCATGACGGTGGGCAACGATGCCGCGACCATCATCGCGCTGCTACAGGCACCGGAGGCGATCCGGGCGTTCGCCGAGTGGCTGCGTCACCGTTTTTCCCGGCGCGGCGACAGCATCAAGATCCAGGGTCGGCGCCACGGGATCACGGTGACATTGCAGGTCGACGGCTCGGTCCCGGTTGGGACCATTACCGGGTTCATCGACGACGTGCTCAGCGACGAGCGCGTCGAAGGCCACCCGGACTGACGGCGGTACGGCGGCGTCAGGACATCCCGGGGATGTCGGTGAAGGTCAGCTCGGTGAGCCTGCTCGCCGCGGCTGATGACCTTCAGACGCTCGAATTTGCTGCCCAGCCGGACATCGACGTAGAGGTCACCGGCATCCTCGTGGAAGTGCAGGAACGCTTGCGACCCCCGCGAGAAGCAACCGCGCTTGCGCTCAGGCAACTGGGACAGCCCTCGCAACTCAGCCAGCAGTGCCTCCATACGGTCGAGGTCCTCCTACTCGTAGCGCAACGCCCGCCCGGGATCGATGCGTACGGCCCGGCGCAGGGTGGGGCGGACGACGATAAGGGTGACGACGACGAGCGCGACGAGCGCGACCGGCAGGCTCACGATCGGGAAGACCTTCGCCACGGTGACACCGAACTCATCTTCCACGAACGCTATAAGCCCCAGGAAGAGGAAATACCCGAGAAGTGAGCCCAGGGCCCAGCCCGCCGTCGCCATCACCACGGCCTCGGTGCTGAACACGCGGCGGATCTGCCGGGCGCCGGCGCCGAGGCAGCGCAGGATCCCCACCTCCCGGGTGCGTTCCATGAGGGCCAGGGTCAGCGTGCCAACCAGCCCGATCAGCGCGATGGCGACGACGAGCAGGCCGAGTATCTCGACCAGGGTGACGATGGAGTTGTTGTTACTAGCGTTCTGCGCCGCATCGACGTAGTTCTTCTGAATGGTCGCGGAGTACCCGGCCTGGCCGAGACGCGTCTGCACCGAGTCCGAGACCTGGTCGACGAACTGGTGGCTCGTGCTCTTCGTGGTGAGCCAGAGCGTGCTGACCGCGGCCGGCGAATTCGTCAGGCGCTGGAACTGCGCCAGCGGGAAGAAGACGCTGGCACCGTCGTTCAAGATCCCGCTGTCGATGCCGACGACCTGCACCTGGGCCGGGCCGGCCGGGGTGAGCACGGTGAGCCGCTGCCCGACGCGCCCGTGGACGGCCCGGGCCACCGCCGGCCCGAGGACGGCCACGGGGGCCGAGGCGGCGGTGTCGGCTGCGGTGAACCACCGGCCGGAGCTCAGCTGGTAGCGGTACAGCGTGCTCGGCCCGAGCCCGTACGCGCTGTACTGCTGCCCCTGCAGTTTGACGTTGTTCTCGGTCACCGGCTCGGCGCGCGTTACTCCCGGCGTGGCGGCCGCGGTGCTGACGGCCCGACCACCGAACGGCGGCGTGCCGTTGCCCGCGTCGACCTCGATCTGGAAGTGCTGGGTGGCGTAGACCGCCGCGGTCGCCACCGCGACCGTCTTGCCCACGGCGAACAGCGCGATCGCCAGCGCGACGGCGACGGTCACCTGGGAGATCGTGGCGGCGGTCCGGCGCTTGCGGCGCAGCGTGTTGCGCACCCCCATGCGCGCCGGACCCGCTAGCAGGCGGGCGCCGGCCAGCATCCGGTCCAGCCGCCCGGTTCCGTAGTCGAGCGACGCCCGGTTGTCGAGCACGTCGGCGGCCGGCCGGCGCACGGCCCGGCGCAGTCCGGGAAGGCAGGTCGCCGCCGCCAGGGCCGGCCCGGCCAGCAGGCTGGCCACCAGCACTGGCGCGGAGACGGCGAACCCCGCCTGCACGCCGAAGAGGTGTGCCGCCAGATAGCGGGTCAGCAGGTAGGCCACGACGACGCCAAGCGCCGCTCCCGCGATGGCGCCGGCCGCGCCGAGAGCGGACGCGGTGCCCAGGATGACGCCCGCGATCTGGCGCCGCCGCCCGCCGAGAACCCGCAGGATGGCGATCTCGCTGCCCTGCTCGGCGACCATCGTGTTCATGGTGTTGGCGATGAGGAACAGGGCGCACACGACAGCCATCACGGTGATCACCAGGAACAGCGCGATGATCTGGTTGAAACTGGACTGGCCCGGCCACGCCCCGGTCACGCGCGTGACGGGCAGCCCCACGAAGGGCGACGCCCCCGTCTGGGCGGTCAGATAACGCTGGACGGCCGCGATGGCCGCCGTCTGCGCGGCCGGGCTGTTGTCGCGGAGCCGGAAGGACAGGTAGTTGTATCCGGGCACGCCGGCCAGGGCGCGGACCGCCGGCACAGTGCCGTAGAAGACGGCGCTGTTCGAGCCGTTGGCGCCCGGCGAGGTGGCCAGGCTGCGGCCGGTCCCGCTCACCTGGACCGGTTTCATCGTGCCAGCCGCGGTGAGGATAGCGACGCGCCCGCTGGCGGGAACGCTGAACCCGGCGGCGCTAGCGTTCCCCCCGTCGGCCAGGAGCCCGGCACCCGCCGGGAGCCGCCCGCCCGTGACATCCACGACGTCAACGGCCTGGTGGCCCAGGTTCACTCCCCACAGCACCGCGTTCTGGCGGCTCCCTTGGACGGTGCTCGCCACCACGGCGGAGTACTCGACGGCCGGCTCGAAGGCGGCCACGTCGGGCAGGTGCCCCAGCGCGGCGAGCTGCCGGGAGTCCACGTCCAGGTTGCGCGTCGCTACCGCCACGTCGGCAAGCCTGGCCTGCCGCACCTCGCCCTGCATGGCGGCGTTGAGGAGGCCCGGCACAGCGACGATGGCGAAGCTGGCGATCGCCAGGGCGAGAGTGCCCACGATAAGCAGGTTCTTGCCCCGGTGACGCCGCAGGTCGCCCCGGACCTTGCGGGACAGCGCGCTCACCGGCTCTCCCCTCCCACCGGTGCTCCCGCCGGCATCGTGCCGTTTGTGTCGGATACGATACGGCCGTCGCGCACGGTGACGAGGCGCTGTGCCAGCGCGGCGAGACCCTGGTCGTGCGTCGCGAAGATCACGGTCGTCCCGGCCGCGTTGAGGTTGTCAATCCCCGGCCTCGTGTTGCCTGGTCACTGCGGGCGCTGCCAGCGTGCCAGCGGTCAATGTCGGCCCTCCGAGCCCCGCAAGCCATGGCCGGCCGAATCGGACCCTGAACTGCCATGACTGCTCTTGTCTCTCAAGTTGCCCAACACGACTTGTCAGGTATGCTTACGGCAGGCGGCGGCCACTTGTCAGGTCAAGACATCAGCGGAAGCCTGAGAGACATCAGCGGAAGCCTGAGGAGACTAGTCTCCGGGTCAGGCGAACGGGTACGCGTCCCGCAGCTCGTGCCGGTGGCCGGACAGAACGAGGTCACTGACCTGGATGGGCCGCGCGGTCGCATCGTAGGCGGTCACGACGACGCTGAGCACCGGGCAGTCCGGGGCGATGCGCAGCAGCGCGGCCTCCTCGGCCCTGGGGTGCCGCGCCGTGATCTGCTCGACCGCGTGGTCGAAACGGACTTTCTTGCGGACTTGCAGATGGCGGCGCAGGCTCTCGCCGAGCAGTTCGGCCGAGGCCAGGTCGGTCCCCTCGGCTGTATCCAGCGGCAGCCACGCCGATGCCAGCTCAGCGGGCTGGCCGTCCTCGCTGAGCAGCAGCTGCCGGACGAACGCCCGCGCCCCGGACGGCAGGCCCAGCAGCGACGTGACATGCGCGGGGGCGAGTTTCACCCCCGCCTGCACCAGCTCGCCGGCTAGCTCGGACTCAGCGGTCTCCAGCACGCCATCGGCCGGGCGGCTGCGCTCGGCATCGGCGAGGGCCGGGCGGCCCCGCACGAAGCTGCCCTTGCCCTGCTGGGTGTCGATCCACCCGTCCTGGCGCAAGGCTGACAGCGACCTGACGATGGTCGGGCGTGACACCCCGAACTCGCTGACGAGCTGGTGCTCCGATGGCAGCAGCGACCCGGGCGGGTAGGCGCCCCGGTCGATGCGCTGCTTTATCGCGGCGACTACCTGCGCGTACTTCGGCGCGGTGGCATCTGTCATGTCCCTGCCCGTCGGTGGCGAGTTGACTTAACAAGCAAGCCTAGCGTCAGTATCAGAACTTGTCACGCACTGCCGCTGGCTGGCGGGGACGACCCGACGGCACGCGTGCTTCGCGCTCAGGGCGTGCCGCCGCGTCGGCCGACGCGCTCGGCGAGCATCACCGGCGTGCCGCCGATCAGGTAGCCATCGAGAATGACTTTGCCGACCCCCTGAGTGGGTACAAGCGTATTAGGGGGTGAGATGAGTCAGCAGGTTGAAGCAAAAAAAGCGGGTCGGCGACTCGGCGGCGGGGCAATTGCCTCGCTCTCCGGCCTGGCGGTCCTGCTCATCTTCGTTATCCAGAACCGGGAGGATGTCAAGTTCCACTTCCTCTTCTGGAGCTTCATCTGGCCATTGTGGCTCTACACCATCGTGATGGCGGTATTCGGGGCATTGATGTGGTTCGGCTTGGGCGTGATGCGTCGTCACAGGCGCCGCAAAGAACGCCGCGAAAACCGGCGGTACTGAACCGGCTCGACGGAACGTTTCGGGCCGGGGGTAGATGCCAAACCTGCTTCCGTGAGGATGACGGCGCGCGCCTGACCGGTGTGCTAGGCGGACAGGACGCGGCGGAGCCGCCAGGCGGCGAGGGCCAGCAGGGCCACGGCGTAGGCGGCGAGGACGCCGAGCTGCGGCAGGATGCCGGCGATGGACGCTCCGTGGCCGACCAGCTTGGCGAAAGCGTCGTTGCCCCAGGCCTGCGGGGTGATGTGGGCGACCTGCCGCATCGCCGGCGAGAAGACCTCGAGCGGGACCATGCACCCGCCGAGCGCGCCGAGCCCCAGGCCCAGTAGCAAGGATATCCCGATCGCCTGCTGCTCATTGCGGAACAGCGTGCCTACGAAGACGCCGGCACCAGCCGCCACCAGGGCGAACACGATCACCACGGCGGCCACTGCGGCCGGCTGACCCCAGTTGACCCCGAACAGCAGTGCCGAGCCCAGGATGATCACCACCGCCTGGACGCAGGAGATGAGCACCCGGCCGAGGGTTTCCCCGGTGATCACGGTGGCGGGTGCCGTCGGGGTGGCCAGCATGCGGCGGGACAAGCCGAGCCTGCGGGTCTCGATCAGTGCGACCGAGCCGGTCATCGCGGTGAGGAACAGGAAGAGCAGCAGTTCGGTCCAGGCTCCCTCGTCGAACTGCCCGAGTGTCCTGGGGAAAAGCGTCGTCCCGGCGGTCGTCTGGGTCACCGAGACCACGGGCACTGGGGTCCGGGCCGCCACGGCCAGGCCCGCGTCGAAGCTGGGGGCGGCGTGCTGGGCGACGGCGAACCGCGCTGCGCCGAGCAGGGTCGCCTGCCGGGCGACCGCGCCGCGGACCGTCTCGCCGAGCTGCTGGGAGGACTGATCCGGCCGGGCCAGGTAGCGCAGCGTCACGGCGTGCCCGGCGCGGACGGCGCCGTCGTAACCAGGCGGGATGATCACGCCGGCTTCCAGGTTCCCCCGCTCCACCTGGGTCAGCAGCGCCGAAGGGCTGGCGGCGGTCACCGCCCGCAGGTGCGGGGTCCGCTCGAGCTGGCGCAGCAGCGCCGCGCCGAGCGGCCCGGAGCCGGTGCTCACCACGCCGAGCCGCGGGCTGGACGAACCGCCGAAGGTGGCCCCCAGCACCAGGATCAGGACCATCGGGAAGACGAACACGAAGAAGATGTTGGTGCGCACCCGCAGCATCCGGCGCAGATTCGCCACCGCGATCCATAGTGCCTTCATCGGTCACATCTCCGCGAGCCGGCTGAGCCGCAGCAGCGCCATGCCTCCGGTGACCGCGGCGAAGGCGAGCATGGCCATGGCCGGTACCCACACCGCCGAGACGCTGCCGCCGCGCAGGTCGCCGAGGCCGCGCAGGAACCAGGCCTGGGGCGCGACGAAGGTGATGCTGGACAGGATGCCCGGCGCCTGGGAGACGGGGAAGAACGTTCCGCCGATCAGGCCGAGGACGACCGCCACCACCGACTGCCAGTTGGCGGCCTGCTCGGCGTTCCTGGCCACCGTCGCGATCAGGGCCATGATCCCGGTGGCCGCCATGATCGCCGTCACGACCAGCACCGTGACGCCGGCCGGGTTCCCCCACCGTGCCCCGAACAGCAGGGTCGTGGCCGCTACGAGCACGGCCATGCTGATGGCTCCGAGCATGAAGCTGGTCAGCAGCTTCCCGCCGAGGATCGAGGCCCGGCTGATCGGGGCGGCCAGCAGCCGGGCCAGCGTCCCGTCGTTGCGCTCCTCGAGCAGGCTGGTCACGCCGAACTGCACGGTGAAGAACAGGAAGAAAACCGCCATCCCGGCGGCGAAGAAGGACTTCTGGTTCAGTTCCTTGGTTTGGGCGGACACGTCGGTGACCGTCACCGGCGCCGATGCCGCGGCTGCCTGGGCGGCCAGCGCCTGGATCCGCGTCGGCGGGAGCGGGGTGGTCCCGGCGACGGTGGCGACCGACAGCCGGATCCGGTTCAGGTCGGCGGCGTAGCTCTCGGCGATGGACCGGGCGATCTCGGTCGAGACGGGCGCGTCCGCGTTGCCGATGACTTGCATCGAGGCGGGCCGGTTGGCCTGGACCCTGGCGGAGAAGCCGGCCGGGATGACGATAACCGCGGCCAGCGTTCCCTTGGCCGCCAGCGCGCGCGCCCGTGTCTCGGTGGGTTCGGCGTGGATGGAGACCAGCCCGCTCCGGCTGACGGCGGGGAGGACCTGGCTGGTGAACTGCTGACTGGCCGCGCCGTGATCGGCGTTGACCACGCCGAGGCTGATCACGTTGGAGCCGCCGGAGATCCCGCTGAAGATCGAGTTGAAGATGAAGGCCAGGCCGAGCGGGACCACAATGCCGATCAGCAGGGCCGAGCGGTCGCGCAGCCGGGCCTTGAGGTCCTTCAGGCAGATGAGCCAGGCGGCGCGCATGGGCTCAGTCCCGCAGGGCGCGGCCGGTCAGGTGCAGGAAGACGGCCTCGAGATCCGGTTCGGCGACCTCCACCGACCGGACCGTCACGCCGGATGCTGCCACGTCGGTCAAGATGGCGGGAAGCTCGCTCCGCGCGTTCTCCACCACCAGGTCCATGCTCCCGTCGAGCGCTTCCGCCTTGCGGACCCATGGCCGCGCGGCCAGGTCAGTGGCGGCCCCGGCCAGGTTGCCCGTCGCGGACAGCCGCACCTGGTCGCCTTCGCCGACCATGCTCACGAGTTCGGCCCGGGTGCCCTCGGCGATCAGCTTACCGTGATCGATGATCCCGACCCGGTCGCACAGGCGCTCGGCTTCCTCCATGTAGTGAGTGGTGTACAGCACCGCCATCCCGGCGCTGGACAGCCCCTCCACGCTCTGCAGGATGGCGTTGCGGCTCTGCGGGTCGACCCCGGCCGTCGGCTCGTCCAGGATCAGCAGCCTGGGCCGGTGCAGCAGCCCGATGCCGATGTTCAAGCGCCGCTTCATCCCGCCGGAGTACTGCTTAGTCTGGTCGCCTGCCCGGTCGGCCAGCCCGGTCAGGGCGAGCGCCTCGTCGGTGCGGCTTTTCGCTTGAGCGGTCGGCATGCCGTAGAGCCGGGCGAAGAACATCAGGTTCTCGCGACCGGACAGGTCCGGGTAGATTGCCAGCTCCTGAGGCACATAGCCGAGGGCGCTCTTGGCCCGCACGGAACGAGTCGTCATCGGCTCGCCTGCCACCGTGACCTCGCCCGCATCGCGTTCGAGCAGACCGGCGATCATCGAGATGGTGGTTGTCTTGCCCGCCCCGTTCGGTCCGAGCAGCCCGTACGTCTCACCGGAATCGATATGGAATCCCACCCCGTCGACCGCGGCGATCTTGCCGAAGGACCGCCGCAGGCCATGGCATTCGAGCACGCGCCTGTCGGCCATGTTCCCGTCCACGGGATGAGCCCACCACACCAGGATCAGCCGTTGCAAGGGAACTTTTTCGCGAGTGAGCGGCCCGGTGCAGCTGGCCATGCGCTGCCGGGTCATGCGCATCCGCCGTGACTCCGGCCCGACCCGCGGCCCCTGGACGCACAAGGAAATCGCCTACGGCGACTTCGCCGTGGAAGTCAGCGCGGACCTGCCGCCACGCGCCCGCGAGCTGCTATCCGAGCGCGCCCGGATCTTGGGTGACGCTCCTTAACCCACGCTTGCGTAGCACAAGGAGCCAGCTCGCATGCTCGTGATCATAGTTGCGGTAGCCCGCGTGCGGCGGATCCATCCACCGGATGAATTCCACCGGCTGCGGCTCGGCGATGTCGGCGACCGTCTCGCACAGTTCCCGTGCCTCGTTCTCGCCGTAGAAGTGAAAGAAGATCCGGTCGTCGAATAGGTAGTCGTCGGCGACCTTGGCTATTTTGCTGTCCGTCCGGATCGAGTCTTCAAGGGCGAAGACGTTGGCAACGACCTGCCGCCCGGGTCGGCAGATCCGGATCAGTTCCCGTAAGGCGTTCACCGGCTCCCGCAGGTGACCGAGGACCTCACAGCAGAACACGCCGTCGAACGTGTCGTCGACGAACGCGGTGGCGAAGATATCGGCCTCCAGCAACACGGTGTTGTCCAGGCGTCTCTTCCCCATCCGCTTCGCGCACAACTGCAGCGCGTTGCTTGACGAGTCGGCGCCCACCACCGCGGGGAACCTGTTCGCCAACGGCGGCAGGTTCCGGCCGTCCCCGCACGGCAGATCAAGCACCACACGAGCCGAATCGGCCGCGAAGATTTCGGCGGCGGTTTCCGCGAAGGGCACCGGAGGTTCACCCCAGAGATTTTGGCTCTCCGGAGTCACGTAGGTCTCGTTCCACCGCACCTTGCCGATACTGTCCATGTCCATGGACAATCCCTTCTCTCATGTGTAAGACACTGGTTCGCCGCCCGCGCAAAGGCGGCATGTGCTGCGATCCGGTTCATAGATCGCGATGCAGGTTTCTCTCCCGCCTAGCCCTCCTTCCAGCCCGGAAGAACTCGTAAACGGCGTCGATGACGTACGCCACGTCTTGATCGTTGACACCCGGGTGAGTCGGCAGCGCCAGGTTGGCTCGCCCCACCGTCTCGGCATGGGGAAAGTGCCTGCCCCCGGCGTAGCGCGCGAACGCCGCCTGGGCGGGCAGCGGCACCGGGTAGTAGACGTGCGTGCCCACGCCGCGAGCGGCCAGATGCTCGCGCAACTCGTCTCGCGAGCCGGTCAGCAGCGCATAGACGTGACACCACGTTCGCTCGGCGGGGTCGGCCGGCGGCAGTCTTACCAGCCCGGCGGCCGCCAGCGGCGCCAGGGCCTCGCTGTAGCGTCCCGCGATCTCCGCTTTCCGCTTGAGCCGGTCCGCGAGCGTCGTGCGCCTGCGCATGAGGAACCGGGCAGGCAACTCGTCCATGCCGCTGCTGTAACCGGTCAACTCTGCCCCGGCTCCGGCCGTCCCGCCGGGGCCGCGCAGCAGGCGGCATTTCCGCGCGATCTCGTCGTCACCGGTCAGCACCATGCCGCCCTCGCCGCAGGTACCAAGCGGCTTGAATGGCGAGAAGGAGAGCACTCCCGCATCCCCCCAGCGCCCCGCCGGCACGCCCCCCAGCGCAGCGCCCGCCGCGACTGCCGCGTCCTCCACGACCTTCAGCCCGTGGCGGTGCGCCAGCGCGGTGACCTCCGGCATGTCAGCCATCACCGAAAAGACGTGGACCGGCATGATGGCGACTGTCGCGGCGGTCACCGCCGCAGCCGCCGCGGCCGGATCGATGACCAGGGTGCGCTGGTCGATGTCGGCGAACACCGGAACCGCTCCCCGCCCGGCAACCGCGCCGGCGATGGGCTGGCATCCGAAGGCGGGCACTATCACCTCGTCGCCGGGACGCACGCCGAGGGCGTCCAGGGCAAGGGTCAACGCCGTTGAGCCGCTCGCGCACGCGATCGCATGCCGCGCGCCGGTCTCCCGGCAGATATCGGCCTCAAGCGCACTGACCGCCTCGCCGCAGGTGAACTCCTGCGCCGCACCGGTGCCCATCTCCCACAAGAAGGCAAGAGCGGCCTCCCGGTCACGCTCGAACAGTGCCGGGGGGAAGAAGGGAACGGATTTCACGCCGGGTTCCGCCGGTAGAAGTGCCGGATGGCGCGGCACGTGCGCTCGATGTCGCTGAGGCTCAGGTCGGAATGCAGCGGGAGCGCCAGCATTCGCCCGGCGGTCGCCTCTGCGACCGGATGGTCGCCGCTGCGGCCGTCCAGGTGCCGGAACGCGGGCTGCAGATGTAGCGGCACCGGGTACGGCACTCTCGTCTCGATTCCCGAGCGGGAAAGGCGGTCCGCCAAGGCGTCCCGCCGCTCGGCCTCGATGACGTACGCGTGCCAGACCCGATCAGCCGGGTCTTCCCGCGCTCCGGCGGCCGGGGTGATGACGTGCGTGATCTCCGCCAACAGACTGGTATAGCGGGCGGCCAGCTCGGCGCGCCGGGCGATCGCCCCGCCGAGCCACGGCAGCCTGGCGAGGAGGACAGCCGCCTGCAGTTCGTCCATTTTGCTGTTGATGCCTATGATCACAGCCGGACTGGAAACCCCCGGCTCACCGCCGGTCCGGCCGTGGTGCCGCAGGACCGCGCAGCGGTCCGCGACCGTTTCGTCTCCGGTGATGACCATGGCGGCGTCGCCCAGGGCGCCGAGCGGCTTATCCGGGGCGAACGACAGCGCGCCAGCGGTGCCGAATAGGCCCGCGTGCGTGTACGCGTACCGCAGGCCGATGGCCTGCCGGCTGTCCTCCACAAGGACGGCCCCCGCGTCGCGGGCGATCGTCCGCAGCGTCGCCATGTCGGCCATCCGCCCGAAGGGATGGACCGGCATGATGACCCGCGTGCGGCCGGTGAGGCGGCTGCGGACCGCGTCGGGCGCAATGGCGTACGAACCGGGCGCCACATCCGCGAAAACGGGGGTGGCGCCGACGTCGCAGACCGCTGACGCGGACGAGGCGCAGGCCAGGGCGGGCACGACGACCTCATCCCCCGGGCCGGCGCCGATGGCCCGCAGCATCAGCGTGAGCGCGTCGGTCCCGCTATTCACCCCTATCGTGAAGCATGCACCCGTGTACTTCTTGATCGCCTCCTCCAGCTCCGCGGTCAGGGTCCCCTGCGAGAACGTGCCGTGATCGAAGACCCGGTTGACCTGGCGGGCGATGTCGTTCCACTGGGCCGCGAACGACTCGCGGCCGTCGAAGAACCGGGTCGGCCTCATCTCAGAGGGCCGAGCCCGCGTCCACCGGGAGCGCCACCCCGGTGATGTACCGCGCCTCGTCCGAGGCCAGGAACAGCACCGCGTTGGAGACGTCCCGCGGTTCCAGCCACGGCACCGGCAACGCGTTCAGCGAGGTCATGGCCGCCGCGTACTGCTCGGCAGTGGGATTCGCCACTCCGGGAAGGAACGACCGCATGTTCGCCTCGTTGTGCACCATCGGCGTGCTCACCGCGGTCGGGTGCACGGAATTGACGCGGATCCAGTCCGGCGCAAGTTCCAGGGCCAGCGTCCGCATAAGGCCCACGACACCGTGCTTGGCGGATGTGTAGTGCGCCAGGTTGGGAATGCCCTTCAGGCCGGCGTTGGAACTCGTCAGCACGATCGAGCCTCCCCTCCCGCCTGCGACAAGGTGCGGGATCGCCGCCTTGGCGGCATGCCAGACACCAGTCAGGTTGGTATCGATCACATCCCGCCAGGCGACCTCGTCCAGTTCGGCGGCGGCCCCGTGCGAGATGACCCCGGCGTTCGCCGACACGATGTCGAGCCGGCCGAGTCGCGTGACCCCATCGTCGACGGCGGCCTTCAGCGCGGGATAGGCGCGGACGTCCGCCTGAGCGGCTACCGCCCGCCGGCCGAGGGCCTCGACCTCGTTGACGGTCTCGGCCAGGTCCCCCGGCGCGGCCATCGGGTAGGGCACCGAGCCCACCTGAGCGCACAGGTCGACCGCGATGATGTCGGCACCTTCCTCTGCCAGCCGCACCGCGTGATCGCGGCCGAGGCCGCGGGCCGCGCCCGTGACGAGCGCGACCTTACCCGCCACCCGGCCGGTCATCCCTGGCGTCCCGCGTGCTGCGAGTCGGTGAGGTGCCCGGCGCCTAGCCCCCGTGCCCGCAGGCGCAGCACCGCCTCCCGCATTGCCCGGCCGTCCACGTGCTCGTGCACCTCAACCCGCCCGATACCCGCTGGTACCGGCAGGTTGGCGGTGCCGCCTCGCTGCCGGCTAGTCGCCTCGACCGCGTCGGCAACCCGCTCAGCGGTGATCAGCTCATGCCAGATCGGCGCGCCCAGGGCGCGGATCGTGGCGTGAATGCGATCGCGGTCCTCCTCGGCGAGCTGACCGGTCACGGCGGCGTATTCGGCCATAAGCGCCAGGTCGATGCCGACGGCCATACCGTGCAGCAGCTGGGCCTCCATCTCCAGCAGCCGGACGAGCAGGTGCCCGAGGTCGACCGGCCGACGGAGCTCGTGCTCCCTCAGGTTGGGCTGGAGGTGCTTCAGCATGGCGGTGATGGCCAGCCGGGTCAGGTCTACCGCCCCCGGGCCCTGGAAGCTGGTGGCCAGCACCTCCCCCGACAGCCGCTCCCAGGCGGCCCAGAAGCGGCCGCCTTCGATCAGCGCCATCTTCAAGATCTCCATGAGCCCGGCGCACAGCAGCTCCCGCGAGCACCCCTCGATCAGGGCGAGGTCCAGTCCGACAAGCAGCGGCGGGTAATACACGCCCACGCAGTTCTTCGCATCGTCGCGGTTCAGCGCGCCCTTCACGCCTATGCCCGCGTCCACATACGCGGTCGCGGTGGTCGGCACGATGGCCAGGGGAAGGCCCTTCCACAGCCAGGCGGCCACGCAGCGGACCAAGTCGCAGACGGCACCGCCGCCGACCGCGACCACCAGATCGCGGCGCCGCGCCTGGACCAGTATGTCATGACACAGCCGTTCGAATTCCCTGGCGGACTTGCAGCTTTCACCGCCGTCTACGTGATACTCCCAATGCGCGACACCCCGGTCGCCGAGCAGACGGGCCAGCGACTGGCCGTGGTGGCGCGCGCCGGAGTCGATGACTAGGTGCTGCCGGGGCGCGAGCTCGGCAATATCGTCGCGCCGGAAGATGCCCGGCAGCTCCCGGATCGAATATTGAATGCCCTCCCCACGGTGGCGTACGCACCACTCATAGCCTGCCCCCCTGCGGAGATGCACGCCGTCGCGCCCCCGCACCGCTGCGCCGAAGTTCGCCGCGTCCGGCGTCGTGAACCGTCGACGCAAGCTGAAGCCAGCCATAGCCGTTCCTGTTCCCGTTCTCCTGCCTTAACCATGTGTATGAGGTTCCCGCCGGTTCTTATCCAGCCGGATGGGAGACTAGATGCAACTGGTTGCCCCAGGGGTCCTTGAAATAAGCCCACCAGTCTCCAGCCAGGCCGCCCTCGGCTATGTACTGCGGCGGGCTGCTGAATATGACTCCGAGCTGCTGAAGGCGCCGGCATTCCGCGTGAATATCTTCGGTGAAGAATGCGAAATGGCTGATTCCGGTGTCGCAGACACGCCGGGCGACGGTTCTGGTGGGGCTGATGAACTGGTGCAGCTCCACGAATGGGCTCCCATCACCATCGACGGCCAGCTCCGCTCCCCGCAGCCGCACCTTTTCGCCAGGCAGGCCGATTGCCTCCGGGTTAACGGCAGTCTCGGCCTCCCGGCGGGAAACCCGCAGGCCGAGCACGCTCGTGTACCAGTCGATGGCCGCGTCGAGGTCGGGGACGGTAATCGCCACATGGTGGAATCTCAACACAACTGACCTCGCAAGTATTAAGACCCCCCGAGCGCTGCCGGGCAAGGCCCGGCCGGGCGCGTCCGCCGCGGCACGCCGACCCGGCGCAGGACGCCTGACGCCGGAACCGGCGCTCCCCGGCAGCTCAGCAACTGCCACGCCGATGCCCGGATGGTGCTCCCCGCCGTTGACATAACATATGTTCCTTGCGGCACCCTAACCTGCGTCAGGGTTTAGTGAGCTTTACTTCCCCGCACTGACGTTGGTCTCCGCTTTTTGATCTTCATCGTTGCATCACTTCGTGACATACTATCACCGCCGACCCTTGGCGTCACCCTTTAGGGTCGCGCCCGTACCCGCAGGCGTTAACCACTTGACACCCCGCGGCGGCCGTTGGTAATCTGCAAAAGCAGGTATCTTTACCAGGGAATATAATGGGCTGCGGCTTTCGGGGATCAGCACTTGATGCGGTCACGCCTTACATGACCAGTACCTTGACTATACAGGATACGGGGCCTGCAATGTCTTCGAGCGCCGTGGATAACGAGCGCCGTTTTCACAAGAAATTGTCTCAGGCTTTTCGTGCCGGACTAGATCTACCTGCGGAAACCGAGGTGACGACGCTGGCTTTCGGGCAGCATCAGAATTGGGACTCACTCGGCCATATGTCTCTCATTGCCACGCTCGAGGAAAAGTTCGGTGTGTCGCTCACCGAAACGGAGGTGCTCGCGATCGGCAGTTACGCCTCCGCCGCCGAGGTCCTGCAGTTCAGGAACCGGGCCCCAGATTCAGGGAATCGCGCCGACTCATGAGATCGGCGCTGTTGGACTGGGTGGACCAGCCGCCGCCGGGCACCGCCCTCCACGACGTAGCCGCCGAGCGGAGCTGGACATACGCTGACCTCGCCCGCGACGTCCTGAGGTGTGCCGCGAGCCTGGCCGGTCCGGCCAGGTCACTGGTGGCCTGCCTGTGCCGCGTGGACGCCCAATCGGTCATCGGCTACCTGGGGGCGCTGGCCGCCGGCCACGCCGTCATGGTGATCGATGCGGGCACCGATGCAGTGACGATCCGCCGGCTGCTGGATCTGTACCAGGCCGAGTACGTGCTGAACGGTGACGCGCGCGAACGGCTGTCAGGTCCCGGCCGACCGCTGCATGACGAGCTCGCACTTCTGCTCAGCACGTCGGGCAGCACGGGCAGTCCCAAGTACGTGCGGCTGAGCGGACGCGCTCTCGACGCCAACGCCAAGCAGATCGTCGAGGCGCTGGATATCGGCCCCGGCGAGCGGGCGGCGCAGGTGCTCCCGCTGCATTACTCCTACGGCCTGTCCGTGCTCAACTCGCACCTGCTGGCCGGCGCGTGCGTGGTGCTGCCCGGTACCAGCCTGGTGCGGCGGCGTTTCTGGGAGGTGATGAAGGAGCGGGGCTGCACCTCGCTCGCGGGCGTGCCGTACACGTACGCGATCCTTGCCAGGATCGGCTTCGAGAACTTCATCCTGCCGGACCTGCGGACCTTGACGCAGGCGGGCGGCCGGATGGAGCCTACGGCCGTGCTGGCCTTCGGACGGCACATGGCTGAGCGGGACGGGCGGCTTGTCGTGATGTACGGCCAGACCGAGGCGACCGCGCGCATCGCATGCCTGCCGCCGGACCGGGTGCTCGACAAGCCGGACCGGGTGGGGCTGTCTGTTCCTGGCGGCCACCTGTCCATCGCCGACGACGGCGAACTCATCTACCTGGGGCCGAACGTCATGCTCGGCTACGCGCGGAGGCGGGAGGATCTCGCTCGTGGCGACGACAACCGCGGCCGGCTGGCAACCGGCGACCTGGCCCGGGTGGACGACGAAGGCTTGTATTCGATTGTCGGCCGCAAGCGCCGCATCGCCAAGCTGAGCGGCCAGCGCGTGAACCTCGACGAGCTGGAGACCATGCTGGCCCGGCACGGCACGGTCGCGGCGCTGGAGTCAGCGGACCAGCTGATCCTGGCCCGGGCCGCATGTGAAGCGGCTCCCGACCGCCATGAACTGTCACAGCGGGCAAGTGAGCTGATCCATGTCCCGAGCCGCTTCATCCGCGTCCTGGATGTCAGCCGGCTGCCGCGGACCAGCTCCGGCAAGGTCGACTACGCGGCGCTCGCGAGCGAGCTGGGGGTCCAGGGGTGACTGGTATCGAGATCCAAGCCGGCGTCCCGGCCGTCGACGACGTCGAACGGCTCATCCGGTGCAGCGGGCGCGTCATCGGATGCATCGCCCCGGACATCGAGCCTGGCGTCGATGTCGCCAGCTGGCTCAACGTCAGCCGGTTCGCCGAGGCGTCCGGCGACGATAACCCGCTCTACACCGACCCGCAGTACGGAGCCGGCTCGGCCCACCACACGATGCTCGCGCCGCCGACTTTCGTCCTCGCCATCCGCGCCCCCGGATCTGCCGGAGTGGCCGACCTGATGGCGCACCGGCTGACGCGCGACCTCACGTCGATGCGACTGACCTGGGACGACACAATCCGGCTCGGGGATACCCTCAGCGGCCGGGTGTGCGTCGCCGACGTCACCCGCCGCTACACGCAGACGGGCCGACTCCGGGCCCGCGTGGTGTCCACGGTGGACTACCACCGCAACGGGGCCAGCTTCGCCAGCGGCCTAGCGGAGGTGGAACTCGCACCGCTCGATGAGCAGACGCCGTTCTCGCAGTGCCGCGCCATCCACCGCTACGAGCCAGCCGACGTCCAGCGGCTGGTAAGGGAACTGGAGGCCGAACCATCATGCCGGGGCGCGGTTCCACGTTACTGGAGTGACGTGGCCCTGGGAGACACGACGGCGGTGACCCTGAAGGGCCCGCTGACGCTGTCCGACATCGAGGTATGGGTCTTCGCCGAGGGGCGCCCCGTCCGCGCCGGAAACATCGAGTACGCCCGGCTGGCCGCGCGTGACGGGCGGCGGGCACCCCATCCTCTCACCGGCTGGCCGGTCTGGGACCGGGCCGATGCATCGCTGGACTCCGCCGCGACGGCTCCCGCCGGGCCGGCCGCGCCGGGCGGCCTGCTGGTCACCCTGGCGGGCCAGCATGTGACGCACTGGATGGGCGACGACGGGTTCCTGCGCCAGCTCACCGTCCGGCTCCACCGGTCGTTCCGCTACGGCGACGTGCTGCGCCTGGCCGGAACCGTCGTGGACCGCGATATCCGCACCGACGAGGCGGAGAACCGCTACCACGCGGTGACGCTCCGCCTGGCAGGCACCAATCAGCTCGGCGAGACCGTGGCTGAGGCCGACGGGGTCGTCTTCCTGCCAGATCGCGGAAAGCCGGTCAGGCTGCCGGTACATGGCGGCCTGAGCTGCGACACACCTTTGGAGAGGTGATGCAGGCGTTCGACGAGGCTCTCGCGGAGTTCATCGAGCGAAGCAGGCTGCTCCTGGACAAGGAAAGCCGCGAGGACCACCCGCCACCGCATCCCGCGCCGCTGGACCCGGACGCGGTGCCGGTGCCCAGCGCGCTCATCCTGACCGAGGAGCTGATCCGGCGGTATGCTCACGCCCTCGGTGACGACAACCCCCTCTACACCGATCCGGCCTACGCGGAACGATCCTGGCTGGGCAGCCAGGTGGTACCCGGCACCATCTTGATCCACGTCCGCTTCCCGGCCGACCACGGCGCCCAGCGCCCTGAGGGATACCCCGTGGCGAACTTCCTGTCCGGGGTCGCCTGGGAGTTCTACGACGCGCTGCGTCCCGGCATGCGCTTCTCATCGTCCAAGGTCCCCCGTGAGCTGGTCGTCACCCGGGGACGGCAGGCGCAGGCCATCTCCCACCACTGCGAGTGCTTTTACTGGGACAACTCCGGTGCGCTGCTGGCGAAGGCGTACGGGCACCTCGTGCACCTCCCGGTCGAGCAGATGGGCGGGACCCGGGTGATGCCGGTCGAGCGGCTCGGCGAACGGCTGCTCTACGACCGCGAGCCGCACCGGTACACCGAGACCGAGATCGAAAAGCTCCGGGAGATGCTCGACAGCGAGGAGCGGCGAGGTGATCGCGTATTGAACTGGGAGGACGTCAGCGAGGGTGATGAGCTGCCCGCCATGGTGCAGCCGCCTTACGGTATGCGGGACGCGTTGACATATCAGGCACTCGACCACGGGCTCATCGCCGCTTTCGACGGCACCCGCCTGGTCCGGGCCTTCCGGCCCGCGTACAAGCGCTGCCGCGCCAGCCCAGATTTCGCCCGCACCCACCCCGTCACGGGATGGCCTTATACCCCGTACGACGAGCACGAGGACAGATTCCTCTCCGCGTACCGGTGCCAGCCGCTGCCGTTCGACTTCGGCGTCCAGCGCGCCCAGATCCCGATCCGGCTGCTGACCGACTGGGCGGGAGACCACGGGTTCGTCCACCGGATGTACACCTCGATGCGCCGCCCGGTCTTCTACGGCGATTCGATGATCTTCGACGGCAAGGTGATCCGCAAGTACCTAACCGAGCGCACGTACGACGACGGGCGGACCGTCTGCTACCCGGCAGTCGCCATCGAGATCGTGGGCCGCAACCAGCGGGACGAGATCCAGTGCCTCGGATACGCGACCGTGTTCCTGCCGTCGGCCGAGTCCGGGCAGCCGCGACTGCCGGTACCACACGCCGAGCGCCCGGGTTACGTGCCGTTCGGCGTGCACCGCCGCGCGGGCTGGTACTAGATGTCCGCGGCCGGGCTTGCCATCACCGGTGGCCCTGCCTGTGTCGGCGCGGCCGCGCACCGGCGGTGGCCGGAGATCACCGAGGCCGACCAGCGGGCGGTCGACCAGGTGCTCCGGCGCGGCGTCATGGCCGGGCCGAACGCTCCCGAGCTGCGAGCGCTGGAGGAGGAGTACGCCGACCGGGTCGGGGTGAAATACTGCGTGGCCACCAACACCGGCACGGCTTCCCTGCACGCCGCGCTGGCGGCGGTGGGGGCCAGCCCGGGTGGTGAGGTGATCGTGCCGGCGTACACCTTCGTATCTTCAGCGTTCGCGGCGATCTACCAGGGCGCCAGCGTGGTCTTCTGCGACGTCGACCCGGCTACCTACAACCTTGACGCATCCCGGCTCGAGTCACTGATCACCGAGCGGACCCAGGCCATCATGGCTGTTCACATTCACGGCCAGCCGGCCGACATGGACGACATCGCCGCCATTGCCGCCCGGTACGGTGTCCCAGTCGTCGAGGACAACTCGCAGGCGCACGGCATCAGCTACCAGGGCCGGACGACCGGTTCGATCGGTGCCGCCGCGGGGGCGAGCATCAACTGGTCGAAGAACCTGCCCAGTGCCGAGGGTGGGCTGTTCACCACCGGCGACGAGGAGTACGCCCTGATGGCGCGCAGGATGGTGCTCTATGGCGAGGACGTACCGCCCGACGTGCCGCGCGCGTACTGGTCGCACGGCCTCGGCTGGAACAACCGCGGCCAGGAGATGGTGTGCGCGCTCGCCCGCGGACAGCTCCGCCGCCTGGACGGGTACAACGCCCGGGCGCAGGAGAACGCGGCGCGACTGACCGACGGCCTGGACGGGCTCAAGGGCATCGAGACGCCGAGGGTGAACCCCGGCCGTCACTGCTCGTACTGGCGCTACCAGGTGCAGGTGAGGCCGGACGAGCTGGGCTTCGATGGAGACCCACGCGACCTTCGCGACCGCATCATGCAAGCGCTCAAGGCGGAGGGCGTGGCCGTGTGCGTCTGGCAGCCGCAACCGGTGCCGGCCCAGCCTGCCTTCCGGCGCCGCATGCAAGTATGGCGCCCGGATACCGAGGCGGAACCGCTGCGTCCATGGGATCCCGCGGCGTTCCCGGTCGCCTCGCGGCTGTGCGATACCGGCCTGAGCCTCGGCTCTATCTGGCAGCCCCTGTACGTGCAGGAGCCCGGGCTGATGGACCAGTACGTGCATGCGGCGCAGAAGGTTATGGCGGATCTCGACACGGTACTGTCGGTGCCGATGGAACCCTATTCCCGCATGACGGAAGCGCCCTGTTGAAGTTCATCCGGCCGGCCAGCGAGCGACGGGCCGCTGATGATTCCCTCGGAGTCTCGCTGGATTCCGCGGGCGGCGGGCAGGAGCGTCAGGACCAGGCTCGGCACCATCATGAAGACGGCAGCGGTGACCAAGGTGCCGTCCATGCCCGCAGCCGACGCGACCGGGCCGACGAACGCATAGCCCGCGGGCATGATGACGTATGAGATCAGGAAGTCATAACTGCTTACCCGGGAAAGCACCTGTTCGGGGATAAGTTGCTGGATCACGGTCTGCCAGATGCTGTTGAGGAAATTCATCCCAGTGAAGGCGGCTGCCGCGCAGAGCATGATGTCATACAACGGCAGGTGGCAGGCCAGGGCGACGGCCGGCAAACCCCCCAGGACAAGTGACAGATTGCCCGCGAAAAGCGGCCGGCGGGGCTTGACGCGCAGCGAGACGAGCCCGCCGAGTACGGCGCCACCCGAGAAGGACGCGGATATCAGCCCCCAGCCCGCCGCGCCGTGCAGGCGCTGCTGTGCGATCACCGGCCCGAGCACCATCACGCCGGCAATGCCGAAGTTCCACAGGGCGTGCCCCGCGAGGTTGGACAGATACCATTTACGCGAGACCACCTCGCGCCAGCCCTCCGTGAATTCCGCCAAGAGACCGCGGGGAATCGGCGCGGTACCGGTAAGAGCCGGCATGATCCCGAGGAACAGGGCGCTTACCGCGAAGGAGACGGCGTCGATCACGAAGCTCCACCCGGGCCCGGCGACGGCTACCAGCAGCCCGGAAAGCGCGGGCCCCGCGAACGCCGCGGTTCGCTCGCTGATCGTCAGAAGTGCGTTGGCCTCCTGTCGCCGGGCCGCGCGCACCGCTTGTGCGACGATGCCGGTGGAGGCCGGGCGGAAAATCGCGGTCGCGCCCGACAGCAGCACATTTGCCACCATCAGTTCCCAGAGCCTCGCGTCACCGGTAAGCAGCAGGGCAGCCATGGCGCCCTGTACCACCGCCCGGACCAGGTCGGCGCAGACCATGACCTGCCGCCGGGGCAGCCTGTCCGCCAGCACGCCGCCGAGGAGAAGCACCACGAGCTGCGTCAAGGATCCCGCCGTCAGCACCAGGCCCAGGGAGACCGCTGTCCCGCCGATGCCCAGCACGGCGAACGCAAGTGCGACAGTCGCGAACGCGGTACCGATCGCCGAGGAACTGCGCGCGAGCCACAGCATCCGAAATGGCTTCTCTGCCAGTACGCCCGACGATTTCATTGCGTCTCATCACCCCGTCCACGCGATCGGCCTGTTCAAGGCCGCCAAAGTGATCATCGCGCCAAGATCCACAGAGTTGGCAGCCGCTGTCACAGCCTTGCCCGCCGCAGGCTCGGCCACTCCGCATTATGATCAACGTGCCAAAGTGCTTGACACCGGCAATTAACCAGGTGCACGTGCGGTGTGTACGCTACCACAGTTATCCGCTTGACTTCCAGAAAGGCGGCCTGCTACAGTTTACTTTAGGGGCTTGCAGCGGAAGTTTATGGTAAGGGGGCTGCCTTCCTGAAAGCCATCTTAACGCTCGTCTATTTTAGGGGATGGACGCGACGTGAATCCAGAAGCGAACCCTGCGGTCTGTGCGTTGACGAGCTACACACGTTCCTGCGAGGAAGGTCCTTCGGGATTGCGTTTTGCTCACCTCGAGGAGGTGGGAAATCTCAGTACCGGCAGGCAGCCCGCCCTGCCGAGGCCACTCTTCGTGGATAAGCGTGAGCTGGATGTTCTCGCAGATGATGTTGTCAATATAATCCATACAATTTCTTCGCTTCCCGCGAGAGTGTTCAACGGGAACGTCAGCAGGTACGTGCGCGCCATCGGGCACCCCGAAGCAGCGGCGAAGGCAATCGGGGCCGGGAGTCTCGGACGCATTGAACCGTACGGCCGTGCGGACGCCCTGCGCTCCGCCGAAGGCTTCAAAGTGGTTGAACTGAACACCAGCAGCGCCGTCGGCGGGTACTGGATCAGCCAGGCAGGAAGCTCACTGATGCACCGGGGGGATTTCGGCGCGTTCGCCTCCCGGAACACCGTTGATTTCACTGATTCCATCGAAATGCTGGTCCGCCGCCTCCGGCGGCTCGCGAGCAGTGTCGTCGGCACGAGCAGCCCGCTCGTAGCCCTGGTCGAGGAGGATGAATCCGGGTTCAGGGCTCATGGCGCCGCCAGTAACCTGAAAGATTACGGCGTTACGGTGGAACACGTTGAGCTGAAGGACATTTCTTCCCGGGAAGACGGAAAGATCCTCATACACCAGGAAACTCCCATTGACCTGGTCCTCAGATACTTTCTCGCGCGCGACGTCCAAAGGACGCCGGACGGCCTGGACAAACTGAATATGCTGATAAATGGCCACCAGCGGGGAAAGACGGCCTTCTTCACACCGCTGGACAGCGACATCGTCGAGCCAAAGTCCGCGCTCGCCCTGCTGTACGAGCCGACGGTCTGGCAAATACTGTCAGCGGACGAGCAGGATGCCATCCAGCGCCGCATACCGGTGACTCGCATGATTCAAACTGGTCACTTCGGCGATGCGTTTGGCATAGAACCCGATTCCCTGGCAGCCGTAAAAGATGAGTGGGTCCTGAAGCCCTTCAACGGTAACGGAGGCGAGGGCGTGGTGCTTGGCTCGGAGACCACGACCGAGGAATGGCATGAGCATCTTCATCGCATGCGGAACATGCCGTACGTGGCGCAGCAAAGGGTCTGGTCGCTACCAGAAGAGCTGATCGACCCCGAAAACGGTCAGCGAGAACAGTGGCGGGTCCACTACGGCATATTTTACAGCCAGGAAGGTTACCAGGGCGGCATAGCCGGCGGCGCTCCCGTTACCGAAAGCGCGATTATGGCACCCGGTGCCTCGGTATTCAGGCGTGCCTGCATCTTCTCCTGCGGTTAACTGGTCAGGTACTTGAATCGTTGTTGCCTGATCAGGCGGCGGCCCAAGGCCCGCCTTTGGCGAGCATGATGCGCGGGTCATCGAGTTTCGATGATCGCCCAGAGAGCGAGCGGGTCCCTTGCAGGGCCTCCACCTTGGAATCATTCGCCCACCAAGCCCGGTATTTGTGAGCGGACTCTGGAAGCGGGCCGACGATGAGCTCGCCGACCGCCGTTGTGGTGGACGGCGACAGAAGCGTGGAGAGGTATGCCGGCGCCGCGCGGGAAAGGATGTTCGGCGCGCTCTTGAAGGCGAGGGCTCAGGCGGAATACACGCTCGCCTCAGTCGTCCCCAATGCCCCGAGAGCCGATCGCGTGGCCGCGCAGACGAACGCGCGGTCCGAGTCACGCCATTGCTCCATGACTTGCAGGCCGGCGTCCGCCGCGGCGCGGAGCAGGGCGGCCGTGCCCATGCGAGCCCAGGGAAACACCGGGCCGCGGCGGCCGTCGGGGTGTTCGAACCATGCGGTCATCTGCTCGTCGACGTTGCCGGGCTCGGCTTCGATCAGGATCCGGCCGCCCGGCGTCAGCATCTGGGCGCAGCGGTGCAGGAGCCGGGCGGGCAGCCCGCCGATGCCGATATTGCCGTCCGCGAGCAGCACGGTAGCCCACCGGCCGTGCCCAGGCAGTGGGTCGAACACCGAGCGCTGCATGGCCTGCGCGCCAGCCTGGCGTACCCGGGCCACGGCGGCTCCTGAGATGTCCACTCCCAGTGCGGGAATCCCGCGCTCGGCCAGCGCTACGGTCAGCCGCCCGGGACCGCAGCCCACGTCGAGCACCGGCCCGCGGCAGTGCCGGAGCAAGTCCTCGTCAGTGGCATCGGGCGGCCTGCACCACCGGGCGACCTGGAGCGGAAGCGCGCGGCCGTCCGCGGTCCGCAGGAACAGCGCGGCGGCCTGGTCGTGAAACGCCTCTTCGTACAGGGCGATCGCCCCTGCCCTCATGCTTTATCCCCCTGGCCGCTGCGGGCCTGGCTCAGGACCGCGGCGAGTTCCCGGGCCCGCGCCGCGAAACGGCCACGCGGTGCCTGGCGGGCCACGGCCACGGCGTCCGCTGCCGCGTCCACATCGCGCAGTTGCGGCATATCGGCGACGCGCAGCCCGGCCGCGACCAGCCGGGCACGCTGGATGGCACCGGTGCCTTGCGTCGACATAGGGACTCCTCGCAGCAGTGCGGGATCTGGCTCGCGCATGCCGAGCGCCCAGAATCCGCCATCGGCGGCCGGGCCGAACACGGCGTCGACGGCCCGCCAGTCCACGATGAGCAGAGCGGGAGTGACCTGCGGCGTGTCCATCCCGATCAGCAGCGCCGGACCGCGAACGGCGGCAAACGCACCGGCGAGGCGCTCGTCGAGTCGGCCGCCGCACTGCGGCACGACGTCGAAGCCCGGGGGCAGCCACGGGCCTGGCTTGCCCTCGAGGACCAGCACCCGCCGCCGGGCCGGCACTTTTCGAACGGCGTGCAGCGTGTCGGCGAGCGCGGCCTCGGCGAGCGCGGCGGCCTGCTCATGGGTGCACGGCGGCACCAGGCGCGTCTTGACCCGGCCCGGCACCGGCTGCTTCGCGATGACAAGCAGGGTGGTGGCCGGATCCGGCACCGGAGCAGTCACCGGGCGAGCACCTGGCTCATGTCCCGCACGGTGCGCGCGCAGCCTCGCATAGTGCCCGTCACCTTGGACTTTCCGATGCGCGGCAGGTAGGCGACCTCCACCTCAGACAGGCGCCAGCCGGCGGCTACCGCCTTCATGACCATCTCCAGCGGGTACCCGAACCTCCGGTCCGCGAGGTTCAGGCTGAGCAGCGCCTCCCGGCCTGCCGCTCGCATCGGTCCCAGGTCACGGATCGGCAGCCCGGTGCGGCGGCGGATCCGCCGTGCCAGTTCCCGGTTGGCCAGCCGCGCGGGCAACGGCCAGGCGTCCGGATGCTGCGCGCGGCGGCGGCCGAGTACCAGGTCGGCCCGGCCAGCCAGCAGCGGCCCGGTCAGCAGGGGAAGCTGCCGTGGGTCGAGGCTGCCGTCACAGTCGCAGAAGCACGCCAGGCCGGCCGTCGCTGCCAGCAGGCCGGCCTGGGCGGCTGCCCCGAAGCCACGAGTCGGCTCCAGCACGACCGTCGCGCCAAGCGACCTCGCGAGCGCCCCCGAACCGTCGGTGGAGGAGTTATCGACCACGATCGGGCGGAAGCCGGCTGGCATCCTGCCGAGCACCCAGGGCAGTGCCCGCGCCTCGTTCAGGCACGGCAAGATTACATCAACGATCATGGTGCGACGTTATTATGAGGGCCGGGCCGGGACTGGCGATGGAGCCTTACAAAACGGAGAACTCCGGGCCCTGGGCGGCCGGGGCGACCTGGTCGTATCCCGCAGCGAAGCGTCATGACAATGTTAGGAAAAGTTCCCGGTAATGCACGAGATACCGCCCAGCCGCGCTAGGCGGCTGTTTGGATGTTCTTAGACTCTGCACATGGTGCCACGCATTCTCGTTGTCGAAGATGACCTGACCGTGGCGGAGGTCGTCGTGGATTACCTGCGCCATGCTGGCTTGGAGCCGCGGCCCGCGGCAGATGGGCGCACCGCGCTGGAGATTGCCGCGGCATGGCGGCCCGATCTGGTGGTGCTCGACCTGATGCTGCCGGGGGTCAGCGGTCTGGAAGTGTGCCGCCGCTTGCGCGAGGGGCGTGCCGCGCAAGCACCGCTACCAGTGATTATGCTGACCGCACTCGGCGAGGAGAGCGATCGCGTGCTGGGGCTCGAAAGCGGCGCTGACGACTACGTGACCAAGCCGTTCAGCCCGCGCGAGCTCGTCCTGCGGGTGCAGGCCGTCTTGCGCCGGACCCGCGCGGCCGACACGGCAGGAGTGGCGGCCACGCCGCAGCCCCTGCGATCGGGGCGGCTGGTGGTCGACGTGGCGGCACGGCGTGCCCGCAGCGACGGCCGGGAGCTGGACCTGACGGTGCGCGAGTTTGACCTGCTTGCCTTTTTCGTCTCCCATCCGGGCCGGGCGTTCACCCGGGCCGAGCTGCTCGAGCACGTATGGGGCTGGTCGTTCGGCGACCTGTCGACCATCACCGTGTACGTACGCCGGCTGCGGGACAAGGTCGAGCCGGACCCCGCCGCGCCGGTCCAGCTTCAGACGGTCTGGGGCATCGGCTACCGCTGGGAGGCGAACCCGTCATGACCGACCAGCTCGAGATCGTCCTGATCGCGGCGGGCTGCGCGAGCGCCGTGGGCGTGGCCGGCATGGGCATTGTCTGGCTGCTGCGCCGGGCCTCGCTTCGCCTGTCCATCCAGGCCAGCGGCGCCGTACCCGTGCTCGCGATCGTGGCCGGCACGCTCGGCAGCGCCGAGGCGATGTTCTTGTCCCAGGAGGATCTGGGCGTCGTCGTGACGGTGTGCGTTGTCGCCGGCGTCGTAGCGTTCGCCTTCAGCTGGCTGCTCGGCCGGCAGCTCGTGTCCGCCAGCTCGGAACTGCGGCGGGCCGCCCGGTCGCTGAGCTACGACGCCGGGCAGTTCCGCCCCCCCGCGCGGCCGCTGGCGGCCGAGTTCACAGCCCTGTCCCGAGAGCTGGCGGACACAAGCGCAAAGCTGGCGCAATCGCGCGCGCGGGAGCGTGCACTCGAGCAGTCCCGGCGGCACTTGGTGGCCTGGGTCTCGCATGACCTGCGCACTCCGCTGGCCGGCTTGCGGGCGATGGCCGAGGCGCTTGAGGACGGCCTGGCTGCCGATCCGCCTCGTTACCACAAGCAGATCCGGGCCGAGGCAGAACGGCTGGCGACCATGGTCGACGACCTGTTTGAGCTGTCGCGCATCCACTCGGGCACCCTGCATCTGTCCGCTGACAAGATCGCGCTAGATGACCTGGTCAGCGATGCGCTCTCCAGCACGGAGGCGCTGGCACGCAAGCGCGGTGTGCGCCTGACCGGCAGTGCTGCCGGGCAGCTCGTCGTTCTCGCTGACCCGCGCGAGCTGTCCCGCACGCTCGCCAACCTGCTGACCAACGCCATCCGATACACGCCGCCGGGCGGCCGGGTGCAGGTCGAGGCGAGGCCGGAGCGCGGGTACGCCCTGCTGACAGTCGCAGATGGCTGCGGCGGCATCCCAGAGAACGACCTCCCGCACGTATTCGACCTGGCCTGGCGCGGTACCGACGCTCGCAGCCCCGCGCCCGACAGCGGCGCCGGCCTCGGCCTCGCGATCGTCCGCGGCGTCGTGGAAGCGCACCGGGGCAGCGTGCGCGCCGTGAACACCCGGGACGGCTGCTGCTTTGAGGTAAGGCTGCCCGCCTGTCCCTGAGTCTCCCGCCGTCAGGCCGATGCCCGGCCGGCCGGCATCGCGGCGAACTCCGCGACCCCCTCAGCGAACCGCACGGTTGCCCGCCACCGCAGTTCCCGCCAGATGCGCTCGCTGGACGCGGTGATGTGCCGGACGTCGCCGAGCCGGTACTCGCCTGTGACCAGGGGCGCCGGGCCGCCGTAGGCGTCAGCCAGCGCCGATGCCAGCTGGCCCACGGTGCGCGGCGTGCCGCTGCCCACGTTGTAGGCACGCAGCGCGCCTGGCGTGATCGGGCCATCTGTTCCGGCCACAGCCTCGGCTGCGGCGACGGTGGCGGCGGCGACGTCGCGGACGTGGACGAAGTCCCGTCGCTGCGCTCCGTCCTCGAAGACCCGCGGCGCGCGGCCGGCCTCCAGGGCAGAGCGGAAGAACGACGCCACCCCGGCATACGGCGTGTCGCGTGGCATCCCCGGGCCGTACACGTTGTGATAGCGCAGGGCCACCGCCCGGCCCCCGGTCGTCCTGGCCCATGAGTCGGCGAGGTGCTCCTGCGCGACCTTGGTGGCGGCATAGACGTTACGCGGCGCGAGCGGCGCCTCCTCACGCACCAGCTGCGATGACAGCGGCTCGCCGCAACGCTTGCAGCGTGGCTCGAAGCTGCCCGCGTCGAGGTGCGCGGCCTGCCGCGGTGGCGGCGTCGCGGCCAGCCCGTGCTCGCCGCACGAGTAGGCACCCTCGCCGTAGACCACCATTGACGAAGCCAGGACGAGCCGGCTGGCTCCCGTGCGAGCCATCGCGGCCAGCAGCACCGCAGTCCCCAGGTCGTTGCAGCCCGCGTACAGCGGCGCGTCCGCGAAATCGACGCCAAGTCCGACCATCGCTGCCAGGTGACATACCACGCTGACACCGCGCAGGGCATCGCCGACCATGTGCGCGTCGCGGACGTCGCCTTGCACGAACTCGCAGCGGGGGTCACCGCGGAAGGGAAGGGTGCCGCCGGGGTGGACACACGGCAGCAGCGCGTCAACCGCCCTGACCTCATGACCTGCGCCAGCGAGCGCCCCGACAACGTGGGACCCGATGAAGCCGGCGCCGCCGGTCACAAGTACTCGCATGCTCCGACGCTACGCATGGTCACGCCCGGCTGGTCACGGGCGCCGCAGCTCTCATCACTTTGTAAGCCGGCAATTCCTTGCCGCGGCACCGGGCGGCTGCGTGTAATACCGGGCGTGGCCTTCAGCAGCAGTCCGGACATCCAGTCCCGTGCGCGAGACGCCCGCCAGCCCGTGTCGGCCCGGGGCCGCTGGCACCGGGGCCGGAGCGCGGTGGTCGCCGCGCGGCTGGCCGCGGCGCTGGCCGGCGTTGCCGCGATCACCGCCTTCCTGGTCATCGCGGTGAGCCGGCTGGCCTATCCGTTCACCGTCGAATGGCTGGAGGGAAACTCGCTGGTCGAGGTACACCGGATACTCGCCGGGGAGCCGCTGTACGCCGCGCCGGCCGCGGGGTACGTCCCCGACGGTTACCCGCCGCTCTATTTCGCCGTGTCGGCCGCGGCAGCCAGCCTGCTGGGCGTCTCCTACCTGCCGCTGCGGCTGGTCTCCCTGGTCTCCTCGCTGGCCTGCTGCACGCTGCTCGGGCGCCTCGTCCAGCGCGAAACGGGCAGCGCGTTGGCCGGGACCGGCGCCGCAGGCCTGTTCGCCGCAACCTATTTCGTCACCGATACGTGGTTCGACCTCGGCCGGGTGGACTCGCTTTTCCTGGCGCTCAGCATCGGCGGCCTGTACGCCGCCAGGTGGATGAGCGGCACCCGCGGCGCCATCACCGCCGGGGCGCTGCTGGCCGCTGCGGCGCTCACCAAGCAGACCGGGCTCGCTGAGGGGGTCGCGGTGATCGCCGTACTGATTCCGGGCCCGCGTCGCCGTCTCGCCTGTGTCGCCGCGCTGGCCGAAGTCACGATTCTCGGGATTGCCACGCTTGTGCTGGGGCTCACCAGCGGTGGCTGGTACGTCTACTACGTCTTCGAGCTGATGAGTGAGCACTCGCTGAACTACAGCGGCTTCGGAGGATTCTGGACGGCCCTGCTGCCCGCGATGGGAATCGCCATGTGCGCTGCCGTGATCGGCGCGCGGCGGGTACCTCTCGTGCTCCTGGCGGGATGCGGCGCGCTCGTGGTCGAGGGCTATGCCGCCCAGGTCCACAGCGGCAGCGGCGCTAACGACCTGCTGCCCGCGTACCTTGCCGTGGCGCTGCTCGCGGGCCTGGCGCTAGGCAACGCCGGGGCGGCTTGGTGGGCCGCCGCCGCGTCCGGCATGCTGGTTCTCCTTCAGTCGGCGCTGCTGCTCGGCGGGTTCCGTCCTGCCCAGGCGATCCCTACGAGCGCTGATCGCGCTGTCGGCGAGGGGCTGCTGTCGGGCATAAGGACGCTCGGCGGCACTGTGGCTATCCCGGCGGATCCAGGCCTGAGCCTGATGGCGGGAATGGCGCCGGCCGCGCAACAGGACGCGGCCTTCGACGTGCTGCGCGCCTCGAACCAGGCCGCGATCGCGAGCTTGCGGCTCAGCACCGCCAAGGCGGCCGCCGCCCACCGGTTCAGCGCGATAATCACCGATGGCCCCGGGCTGCCGCGCGGCTATCCGCCCACGCTGACCCGGTATTACCGCCGGTGCCCGCAGCCGTTGCTGGCCGACGTCCCGGCCGCGGTCTTCCGTCCGGTCGCGGGCATCGCGATCCGCCCGGCCTCGGTATGGCTCCCCCGAGACCGCGGTTCCTGCCCGGCCGCCGTGAGCATCCTTGACGCAGCCGCCGGGGGGGGCCGCTCGTGAAGTGGCCCATCGCCGCTCGTCCCGGGCCGTTCCGGCGGTCGTTCTGGCGCAGCCCGATTCGCGGACCGTGGCTGACCTCGGTGTTCGGCCTGGTGCTCCTGGTGTCCCTCCCCGTCGTGTTCGTGACCGGCCTGCTGTCCTACGCCGCCTACAACCCGGACCTCAGCCAGGTCAACGACGAGACTCCGGGCAAGGGACTGCTTGGCTTCTACCTGTTCTCCTGGCCGACCCATCCAGTCTGGCTTTACCGGCTCAACCAGGGCGTCCACGTCACGCTCGGGCTGGTGCTGGTACCGATTCTGCTGTTCAAGCTGTGGTCGGTGCTGCCGAAGCTGTTCCAGTGGCCGCCGCTGCGCTCGCCCGCTCACGCGCTGGAACGGCTGTCGCTGTTCCTGCTAGTCGGCGGGGCGGTGTTCGAGTTCGCGACCGGGATCCTGGACATTCAGACGTGGTACAAGTTCCCCGGGTCCTTCTACCCGCTGCATTTCTACGGGGCCTGGGTGTTCACGGCGGGCTTGGTCGTCCACGTGGCCCTCAAGCTGCCGGCCATGATCAGGGCGTTGCGCAGCCGCAGCCTGATCGGGGAACTGCGCACCAGCCTCGCCCGCACGCGTCCCGAATCGCCGGACGCCGGGTACCTGGTCAGCCCGGCGCCCGCCGTCCCGACGATCTCCCGGCGTGGCGTGCTCGCGTTCGCCGGGGCGGGCTCGGCCCTCATCGCCGTCCTGTCCGTGGGCCAGTCCCTGGGCGGGTCGCTGCGGCGCACCGCACTGCTAGCGCCGCACGGCCAGGATGCCGACGGCGGGCCCGGTGCTTTCCAGGTCAACCAGACGGCGGCCAGCGCCGGGATCAGGGAGTTCGAGACCGGAGATGCCTGGCGGCTGGCGCTCGGGGGCGGCGGCCAGGCGGGCCACGCTCAGGTCATGCTGCGACGGGCCGACCTGCTGCGCATGGAGCAGCACACGGCCAGCCTGCCGATCGCGTGCGTCGAAGGCTGGTCGACCGATAATCAGGCCTGGACTGGCGTCCGGCTGCGTGAACTCGCCCGGCTGGCCGGCGTCACCCGCCCGTCGCGGGTCCTGGTGCGGTCGCTGCAGCGCGGCGGGGCCTTCAGCCAGGCGGTCCTGTCAGCGGAGCAGATCATGAACCCGGACTCGCTGCTGGCCCTGCGGGTGAACGGCGCGGACCTCACGCCCGACCACGGATACCCTGCCCGGGTGATCGTGCCCGCCAACCCCGGCGTGCACAACACCAAGTGGGTTGCCAGCATGACATTCCGGGGCTAGCGTGCGCGGCCTACTGCGCTGGTACGGTGCCAGCCCGCTGCACCTGCTCACCATGCTCGGCTCCTTCGCCCTCGCCGGGTACGCCGCCGCCATGCTGCTGAGCGTGAGCGCCGTCGGCATAACGGTCTGGTTCGTCGGTGCGGTCATCGGCCACGACCTGCTCCTGATGCCGCTGTACACCCTCGCCGACAGGCCGCTGACGGCGGTCTTCAGGCACCGTCCGCCGGACCTGCCCGCCGCGGGGTGGACCAGCTACCTGCGCGTCCCCGCCGCGCTATCGGGCATGCTGCTGCTCATCTGGTTCCCGCTCATCTTCCGGCTGCCCAGGCATTTCCCGGCCTCGACGACCCTGCCGCTGGACCCTTACCTCTGGCACTGGCTCGCGGTGACCGGAGTGTTGTTCCTGATGTCTGCGGTTGCGTTCGCGCTGCGGCTGCGCATAGAGCGTCGTCGCGCACGGAAAGCCCCGACGCCTGAGGGACGCTAGCCTCGCCGAGAGCAGGAGCAGTGCTGGCCCAGGCGTTTCGCGCAGCCTGGCCTCAGAGCGGCCGGCCGCTTGTTCCGGGCGGGCGCCACCGCGAGACTCACCGATCATCCGGCCCGGTCAGCTCGCTCGATGGGCTTCCTGGTTCACTCCCGTGCGTTCGCGGCCCGGATGAGCTGCCAGATGACAACGCCGAATCCGATGACTGAGGCCGCCAGTCCGGCCAGGCTGATCCAGTCCCCCGTCGTCATCTGGCCCGGCTGCCCAACCGTGAGCTTGGAGAAGGGGAGGGGAGGCCGGGGTGGTTGCCCTTGTGCCAGGCCGGGACAGGTTCATCGAGACCCGTAGGCGACTGCCTGGTCGTAGCTGTGCCGCAGACACCCGAACGGGAAATACCAGTTGGTATGGCAAACGTACTGCCTCGCATGATAGGAAGAGCGCTTGGAGGTGACCGAATGCGACTGCTTCCGCGCCGCTTGCCCAGTCAGCGCCCGCGCCGGCCGGCCATGAAGCCCGCCGTGCTAGCCGCAAGCGGGCTGCTGGCCTCGTCTTTCGTGGCTGCTCTCCCCGCCCAGGCGCAAGGCCTCCCCGATATGGCTTGCCCGGCTAAGACCTACCAGGCCACCTTGGCACCGGGCGTGCCTGCCACCATTACCGGGCGGCTGTGCTCCCGTGGATCCGCCGCGGGCAAGGCCCTGATTATCGCCGAGCCGGGGGCAACCTACAGCAGCGCGTATTTCAACTGGCCGCAGGACCAGGCGCACTACTCGTTCGCCTGGGCCGCGACCCTGGCCGGTTTCGCGGTGCTCGTCCTTGACGAGCCGAGCACCCCGCCGCAGGACGGCCCGGACTACCTGCCAGCGGCGGATCTCACCATCCCGAACGACGCTGCGGCGCTGCACCAGGTGATAGCAGCGCAGACCAGCAAGCGGATCATCCTCATCGGCCACTCGGTCGGCTCCTACGTATCGCTAACCGAGAATGCCACCTGGCATGACCCGGCCGTCGCTGGCCTGATCCTCACCGCAGCGCTGAGCCAGGAGAACCCGGCCGGTGTCGCGCAGGTCACTGCCAGCGCCTACCCGGCGCAACTGGACCCTAAGTTCGCGGCGGACAACCTGCCAGACGGGTACCTGACCACCCAGCCCGGCACCCGAGGTAGCGACTTCTACGCGGCTGGCGACGCCGACCCCGCCGTCATCGCCGAGGATGAGATGCTGAAAGCCACCACGACCGGTCAGACGCTGGCCGGCATCCCAGATGCAGAAGCCCCCGCGCTGTCCCAGGCAGTCCGGGTACCGGTGATGCTGCAAGTCGGCCAGGACGACATCCTGAACTGCGGACCGGGCCTGTCCTGCGCCGACCCGGCGGCGATTGAGGCCCGCGAGGCCGGGGACTGGAACGTCCGGGTAACGGCGTTCGTGCTGCCTGGCTCGGGCCACGACCTGACCACCGCGCTGAACGGGCCGCTTGCCACAGCCGCGGCTCTTGCCTGGGCGCTGCCGCTGGCCAGGTAGTAACTTCAAGACGGGCCGGCGGGGCGCACTTTTCGGGTACGGCATATCGGCGTAGGCAGCAAACCGGCCCCCGGCGCGCGCCGGGGGCCAGTTCACGTCGAAACCCCGCCGAACGCTTCAACGCGATGTGCCCTCGCCTGTCCTTACATGTTCGACGTGCCGGCCCGCCACGCCGCCCCGCGGGGGAAGAACCGTGACCGTGGCAATGGGCGGATAAACCGCGGCGGACGGGGAAGACGTGTAGCCGGACTGGCGTTCGCCCCCGGAAAGGTCGCGGCACATGACGCAGACGTTGCACGGTCGGCGCGCGGAGCTGGTCGGGGCCGCGCAGGAACAGTGGATATCGGCGCTGACCGACCTGGGCGGCCGCAATACGCTGCTGTACTACAAAGACCGCAGGGCAGGCACGCTGGATCTCGCCCAGGCGGACCCCGGACCGCTCGGCAACTTCCTCAAGACCGGCTCGACAAGGCTGACCCGCCTGTTCAAGGACGCGGACGTGCGCGCGGACGCGATCCGGCGGATGCAGGTGATCCACCGCAAGTCGCGCGAGCTCTTGGAGGAACGGGGCATCCGGGCCGGCTATCTGGCCACCGGGATGGCGCGCTGGGACGAGCTGTTCCTCTTCCCGGCCGCGCCGGTGCTGCTGCGCGGCCTGACGATTACACCGACTCGTGCCCGCTACGACGACTTCGACCTCGCGCTGGACGATGAGGAAGAGGTCAACCCGGTCCTGCTGCATAAGCTGGCGACCGTATTCGGCGTCGTTCCGGAAAGCCTTTCCGCCGAGCGTGCTGCGGAGTTTCTCACCGAGGACGCCTCGGCGGCCGAGGTGCCCGGTTTCGAGGTGCTCGACCGCCGGGTCATCGGCACCTTCACCTATGCCAAGCTGCCGATGGTGCAGGACATGGCTGCGGCCAGCGAGCTGCACGAGCCGTGGGGCCTGTCCGCTTTCGCGGTGCAGCCAGCGCTGCTCGGCATTCCCGCTCGGGCCCGGACCGCGGTGCGGCTGCCCGCGGTGGACCGGCTGGACGTGGCGGCCGCCGAGACCGTGCGCGACGACCTCCGGGAGTTCGCGCACCTGGGCGGATTCGAGTTGCGGCCAGCGTCGACACCGTGGTTCGGCGCCCTGATCCGGGACGCGGGCGACGCGCAGACGGCCTGCACGCTAGCCGGGAAGCTGGCAGCGCAGACACTGCCGATGTTCGCGCACCGGGCAGGCAAGGCGTGCTCCGATGCCGGGCTGCGCCGCCAGGGGACATACGCGGGACAGGCGCTCGTCATGCGCTTGTTCGCCGCGGCGGAGCAGACGTCGCGGGTGCTGGACCGAACGGTCTACGAGTCCTCGCCGGACATGCTGGCCCGGGCGTGCGCCGATGCCGGCGGCGGGCTGGGGGTGCTCGAGCGGCGGCGCTTGCGCAGGCAGGCCCGCGCGCTGTGGCTCGGCACGCCGAAACCCTCCTGGGAAGAACTGAAAACCGCGCTGGCAGCGGCCGCGAGCCAGCTCGCACAGTGGGACCGGCTGGCCGGGCCGGGCCTGGCCGGCCGGAGCAGGCCGGCCAGGCCAGCCGGGTACGGAGCACTGGCTGAGCTGTTCACCGAGGTGCAGCGGCAGCTCGGAGCGCTGCGGGCGTTCGCGCCGCAGAAACTGACCGCCACCGAGGTCGAGGTTGCGGTCCGTGAGCTGGCCGCGGACCAAAAGACGCCGTGGAAGCTGCCCCGGCTGCGCGAGCTGGCGCAGCGGTTCGACGCACTCCGGCCGCTGCTGCCGACGGCGCCGCTGAACTGGCACTACCGGTACAGGGACGAACGTCTGGTGGCTTTCTCCAACGACCGGATCTACGGCGGCGCGCTGACCACTTTCCCCGGCGTGCTTCGCG
>Ga0335078_10000548_pt1 | contig 57879 bp, 60 predicted proteins | sample Lox_Sample_32_FD_206711 | JGI IMG/M metagenome (GOLD analysis project Ga0335078, IMG submission 206711) | Soil microbial communities from Loxahatchee National Wildlife Refuge, Florida, United States - Lox_Sample_3.2 | ecosystem: Environmental > Terrestrial > Soil > Wetlands | place: USA... | reverse complement strand
TTGCTTGAGCATCTGGATCACGATGGAGAGTCGCTGCGTTCGGGTTCGCTGATTAGCAAATGCACATGCTCGGGCATGACCACGTAGCCTGCGATGTAGCAGCCGTACCAGCGCCGCACCCGTTCCAGTTCCTTTTCAAAGGCTACTCTGGCCGTAACCGTGTCCAGCAACGGCTGTCGGCGCGAAAGTTGACCATCCAGCCCTTGTTCGGGTCCCCGAAATACTTGGTCGTCTCGGGAAAAGGTGTGAACGCGGTCGGACCGGCCTCCTGCTGCCAAACCGTTCCGCCCTCGCCGGTCGGTGTGAGATTAATCCCCAGGTGTTGTTCGTACCAGGCCCCCAGCGCTTTGGGATCATGAGCGCGGAAGAACAACCCGCCGATTCCGGCTGCCTTTTCCATTTCCGTTCCTTTCGATTCATGTTTAGCATCCACTCTCGCAGGCGGTGCAGGACTCGCCGTCTGTACGGAATTCTGCGCCGCCACGTACGATTCAGTCCGGGACACAACGAAGCGTGCGCCGAAAGCATACGACAAGGTTTGAAGAAATTGACGCCTTTGCAAGCTCATTCCATCCTTTGCTCGCAACTCTGTTCGAGCTCGTCCGCACTGACCCAGTCAGCGACTCGGCCAGTTATGAGGCCGGTTCTAGTACGCCCACCTCAACAGCGTCGCACCTACCGTAAATCCCGCGCCAACTGAGGCCAGGAGCACCAAATCGCCCTTCTTGAGTTTCCCTTCGTCCCGCGCGGTTTGCATGGCCAGAGGAATTGTCGCCGCCGTCGTATTGCCGTAACGATCGATGTTGATGATGACGCTTTCCGGATCCATCTTCAGGCGATCAGCGGTTGCCGTAATGATTCGCTTATTCGCCTGATGTGGAATGAACACCTTCACATCGCTGCCGTTGAACCCATTTCGCGCCAGAATTTTTTCACACAATTCGGCCATCTTGCGCACCGCAAACTTGAAGACCGCCGCGCCATCCTGGTGGACATAGTGCATCCTCTGCTTCACGGTTTCGCAGGTCGAAGGGTTCAGGCTTCCGCCTCCGGGCATGTACAGCGACTGGCCACCCGATCCATCGACTTCGTGCAGGAAATCAATCAAACCAAGCGAGTCGTGCTCAGCCGGCTCGAGAAGCACCGCCCCGGCGCCGTCGCCGAAAATCACACACGTCGCCCGGTCGGTGTAATCAATGATGGAAGACATTACGTCCGCGCCAATCACCATGACGCGCTTATGGGCGCCGGTTCCAATGAACTGTGCGCCGGCTTGCAATGCGTAGACGAACGCCGAGCATGCCGCCGAAACGTCGAATCCCCAGATGCCGTTAGCTCCAAGTTTGTTCTGCACCAAACACGCAGTCGATGGAAAGAACATATCCGGCGTAACCGTGCCTACGATGATGGCTTCAATGTCCTTTGGGCCCAAACCCCGTTCGGTCAGTGCTTTCTTGGCGGCTTCGACTGCCAGATCGCTGGTGGCAACGCCCTTGTCAACCAGGTGCCGCTCGCGAATCCCCGTCCTTTCCATGATCCATTGATCGGTTGTCTCCACCATCTTTTCGAGATCAGCATTCGTCAGAAGCCTCGGCGGGACATATGTACCCAGAGCGCTGATTTTGGCGCGAATAGGTTTCGTCAATGAGAGCTCCTAATTGTTATGGAATTCTGCATTCTGCAGGATTGGAGAACGAATGTCTAATTCTGTGTCGCGGAGCAGCGCATAAGCCAGGCACCGGCGGCCCACTGCACACGTAAGAGCCCGTTACCGTTGCTTCCTTCCGGACCTGGCGGGGTTGGCGGGAAGACGTCGCGCGGGACCGATGCCTGACGTTTTCGATTTTAACATCGCGAGACTTCAGCCCTCGCGCGCCACCGGACTTACCTGCCTGCGCGTTTCGCCGCGCCAAAACGTGTGCAGGTGAAACCATGCGGAAACGTCGGGGGCTGTTTTTAAGCAGCGCAATTTCTTGTTGCAACTCACGGCCTCGAAGGCGCTGATCGAACCCTCAGACAGCCGCGCTCCCGGTCCATCCTGCTACAATCACCACGGGAGACCCCATGGCTAACCTGTCCGGAATTATCGAGCAGTTGAAGACGGAACGTGATGAAGCAGCAGCGACGGTTGAGCGTTTGGATGTAGCAATAAGAACACTGAGCGGTACGCAGAATGGTACTGGAACCAGACACGCTGGCGGAGTGTCTGCCGCCGCCAGGGCAAGGATGTCCGCGGCTCAAAGAGCACGCTGGGCAAGAGTGCGCCAGAACGGGCAGCAGAAGAAGGATGGAAGGGTCGTCAGCATGCCGAGGCGAAGAACTATGTCAGCCGCTGCCCGCAGAAAGATTGCTGAAGCCCAACGAGCGCGGTGGGCGAAAATTAAAGCGGGGCACAAGAAGGCCGCGTAATACTCGCTCAACCCTGGCGCTTGAAGTATTGCACGGCGCGTTCATGGGCTTCAGCCGCCTTCCGTGTGCTGAAGGTTCCCAGGTTGCGCCGTTTTCCAGTCTTCGAGTTCTTCTTACGCGAGTACAGCCGGTATTCTCCGGACTTCAGTTTTCGAATCATTTCGAGCCTTTGAATCCCCTACGCCAGGATGTGGTCTTCCTGCCGTTTGTGCTTCCAGTCAGCCGCAGCCTGCAAGAACGCCACAATTAAAGGATGCGGTCGACCCGGTTTCGACGACAATTGCGGCTGAAACAAGGTCGCGATGAAAAACTGGTGCGCTGGCGACTCAATCGCCCTGATCTCTCCATTCGCGCCGCGCGCAACAACCGGAAACCCTGCCTCCATCGCTGCCCATTCATACTCGGGATTTACCTCGTAATTGCAATAAAACTCTTCCGAAATGGTTTGTTGTTCATAGAGCGAGTGCAGATACGAGCCTGGCCGCAAGCGGATCTGCGGTATAGCTCCGGAAAGCTTCGGTGCTTTTTCCGTTTTCCCCGGCACCGCGCAAGCAACCGGATAAATGATGATGTTATTCGACCCCGAGTTGTTCTCCGCCGTATCGGCGTCTTTGATGCCAAGAAGGTTGCGGGCGCACTCGATCAGCGCGTATTGAAAGCCTCCACAGGTGCCGAGAAACGGCCAGTTCCTGCGGCGGGCAAATTCAATCCCGTTCAACATGCCTTGAAAGCTTTTGTACGGACTTCCCGGCGCAGCCCAGATTCCATCGTAGCTTTCCAGCCGGGCCTCGGCGTCATTCACCAGCTCTGACGTCGAAATCCAGTCGAAGTGAACAATCAGGCGGAGTTCCTCGGCTGCATGCTGCAGAGAGGAGTCGATTTTCGGAAGCGTAGGTGATGCAGCGTTAAACTCGCCCAGCACTGCAATGCGCACGCCATCACTCACCACCGTATTCTACCCCGGCTGCAGCTAAGGGCTCCTGCCGCAAACGCCTGATCTGCCTGAGGTGGTGCCTGCCGTGCACCAGGTGAAACTTTCGCCACTCATCTCCGGTCAGCGGTCCTAAAATCGGATGGTCCAGCAATCGCTCATTTTTTCCAAGCCGCTCTTCGCAGCGGGAGATGGTTTCATCGAGCTTGGCTATTGCCGAGCTTAGGTTCGGTAAAAATTCTTCCGCCGGAGTAGCTCTCGGCGCAGCTTGTTTCGGCGACTTCCTTCCGCCTGGAAAGTAGCCCAGCTTTGTTACTACAAAAATTTTTATGAAATCTGAAAATACAAGCTTGCGGGCCAGCGGCTTGCCCTGTTCCATGCAGCGCTCAAATCCTTTAACCGTTCCCGTGTACGAAAGATAAAGGTGCTCGAGAATCTCTGCGATGCTCCACTTGCCTTCGGTGTGCCGGGCAAGATCATCAGGGCTGATGCCATCGATTGCCGATGCGATCTCGGTTCTTAACCGCTGCAAGTCGGAACCCAAGTCTCCTCCAAAGTTCACTGAGCCAACCCAGCTACTCTAGTAGAATGATCGCATTCTCAAAGCGTCGCAAAAATTGATTCCCAAGAAGGTGGCCATGAAAAAGCTACTGCTGTCGATCTTTGCATTGCTTCTGCTCGCCGGCTGCGAGTCAGAGACGCCCAAGCCTGGCGCCACCGAAAAACCGCAGCCCAAAGGCCCGGAGCTCTCAACCGGCCGCATCGCTTTCCAGAAGCTTTACATCGCCGCTCGCGGATGGGCACGCGACGCCCAGCCCTTCCGCCTCGAGTCCCAGATCACCTCCGATTGCAAAGGCAAAGATGGCAAGGCTGACGTTTGGCGTGCCTCTTTCGCCTCGGCAACAGAGCGCAGCGTGAAGCCCTATGTCTGGTCGGGGACCGACGCCAGCGATGCGCCCTCGCGTGGCATCAATCCGGGAACCGAAGATACTTACAACCCGAACAACGCTTCAACCCAGGTTTTCGACATTCAATTCCTGAAGGTGGATTCCGACAAGGCTTTCGACGTCGCCCAGCAGCACGGCGGAGAAAAGCTGCTCGCCAAAAGCCCGGATACGCCGGTCGTGTACATGCTCGAGTGGAACCACAACACCAACGAGCTCGTCTGGCACGTCAGCTACGGTACCAGCCGTGCCGACGCCAAGCTGACTGTTTCGGTTAATGCCAGCAGCGGGGAGTTTATAAGAGTGGAAAAGTAAATCTGTGAGCCTGTGCTGTCCGTGTTCTCTGCTTTGAAAAATCAGAAGGCAACGGGGGCAAACGGAGATGTTTACTGCGGTGCTGGCGCATCCTCGTTCTTCGGCACCGCGGGTTTCAGCCGCTCCAGCGCCTTATGCGCATCTCCCGACAACGGCCCATTCGGCAGGATCTTCAAATACTCCTGATAGTGAACCGCCGCGTCGTCCGGCTGCTTTAGTTTCTCGTAGCACTCAGCAAGCCGAAAATTGGCGACCGCGTCGTTGTTCTTCCACATAAGTGCATCCTGATAGCGGGCCAGCGCAGCGCGATAGTTCTTTCTCTTGAAGTAAAAATCTCCCACTTCCACGTCTTTGCCCGCTTTATATGGATTCCACGGATGAAACTCCTGCACGTCCGAGGAAGCTGGACCGGCTTCTCTCGCCGCGTCTTCTGCTTTTTCTTTCTCCGGATTTTTCGCCGCCTTCACCGCCGCGGCGCTGCCGGGATGGTTCTTGGCGTCATCCTTCGGAGGCGTTATATCAATACGCGTGTCGCGGCTCGAGCTTTCATTTGATTCGACGTCCCGGCTCAGGCTCGACTTTTCCGATGGTTCATTCGCGCCCGGCGCGGCCGGAGCAGACTGTTGGGCGAATAACGTGGCCGACCAGATGAGGACAACAGCGACTGCAAACTTCATTGCCTCATTTTATATCGGGGCTTTCCCCTGTGTTCTTTTGTCCTCTGTGGTGAGGGTGTCAAAAAAACAGGCCGCCTAAACTGCGGCGGCCTGCGTTGGCGAAGTCCTCCGGGGAGGAGGGAAAAGTCTTACATGGATGGGGGCGCCGGATTCGCGGCGGGCTGCTGCGCCGGCGTGGCGTTCTCGGCCTGAGTGTTCGTCATCAGGCGAACATCGACTCGCCGGTTCTTGGCCCGGCCTTCCCGCGTCTTGTTGCTGTCCACGGGTTTGTCCTTGCCTAGGCCGATCAGGTAAATCTTGTGCGCCGGAATGTTGTACTTCGATGCCAGGTACTGAATTACCGCATCGGCGCGGCGCTCGCTTAGGCCGTAGTTGTAATCCTCGCTGCCGACCGAGTCCGTCCCGCCTTCCACAGTAATGATGTATCCCTTGGTATTCGGAACGTCGTTCGCCAGTTGGTCAAGGGCGTCCTTCGCCTGTTTGGTCAGGGCGTCCTTGTTAAATCCAAAATGAACGGAGGTTTCCGTCACGACCTTGTAGTTGTCCAGGTTGGCGACCGTGTTCTGCAGAGCATCTACGCGCGTCGTGGCATTGTTCGCAAGGGTCTGCGCCTGCTCAGCTTGCTGGCCGGCAGCCTGGGCCTTCTGGTCGGCTTCGGCGGTCTTGGCGTTCACCTGCTGGATTCCAGCCTGGGCGCGCGCGTCAACGTCCTTGATGTCTTTCGAGTTCTGGGCGGTCATGTCGTCCAGTTCGTTGGTCTTATTGATCAGCGGAGTGGTCTGCTGGCGCACATAGTTTTTACTGGCGCATCCAACCGACGCTGCCAGACCTGCCACCAGAACCAGAGTTAACGAAGTGCGATTCATATTGAGGATGGCTCCTTCCGTGTCTTACCCGGCTGTGTATTAGACGGTGTTTCTGGGCTTACCCGTTGTGAGTTTCTGTTCATCAAGCGGCCGGGGATCTGAGTTTCGGGGTTCATCACCCCTCCCGAAAATCTGTTTGTGCACGGGGGGTGCCAACCTTCATGAGCTCTCAGGTTCGTTCTAAGTGCCTGCTCAACAAATGCTTAGCCGCTTATCCAGAGCTGGATGCCAAGCCCAAGCCATAGAGCAACGGCGGGCAATCGAGGAATTTTTATACGGTGATCACGGTCACCGTTTTGCGGCTGGAGCAGGGAAGTACGGCAACGGCTGGCCATTGACGATCGCCTGCGGATTCGCGCAGATCAGCGCCTCAGCCAGGTCGCTCCCATAATCTTCCTGAACCGCATCGCGCGCCTTCGACAATACCGGCACGCGGTGACGCGTATCGTGCGCATCCGTCGCCAGTACATGCACGGCATCACGCTTGAGCAGCCATTCCGCGGTTCGCCATGCCGGCTCCCCCCATGATCCTGTCATCACCGACGCTGTAAGCTGCACCACGCATCCCAGCTCCACCCAGCGCACAACGCGTTCCGGCGTTCGCTGCAGAATCGGATTCCGCTCCGGGTGCGTAATGACCGGCGTCAGGCCAATCTCCGTCAGTTGCGCCAGCTGCCTCTCCACTTGCGGAGGAATGCTGTAATTGCTCATCTCCACCAGCAAGTACCGGCTGTCTCCAATGGCGTAACGCTCCGGCCGCTTCAACGCGTCCTGTAGATTTTCATACGAAAAATGAAAGTCGCATCCCAGGCTCAGCTTCGGCGGAACAAGATCCGCAACGGCTGCGATGCGCTGACGCAGATATTCGAGGAGTTTTTCCAGAGGCTCCCGGTCGTAGGCGAAGCGTTCGCTGGCATGAGGAGTCGCCACAATATGCTCAATCCCATCCGCCGCAGCCATCCGGCACATCTCTTCTGACACGTCCCAGGATCGCGGCCCGTCATCAACCTCCGCCAGAATATGACAGTGAATATCAACCATCGCAACTCGATTTAAGCAGATTCGACAGCCGAGACCAATTTGCAAACTGAGTCCCGCACAATTTTCATCCCGGGCGCAGGCGAGGCACCTTGTGTTTGAGCATCGAATTAGCACCCTGCCCCACACTACTCAAACCGCGTATAGTTGACACCCATGGCCAAGCTGAAATTCAAGACCAAACTCGAAGGTCAGGAAGGCAGTTCAGTCGCCGGCCTCATCTTCCCCTACGACTTTGAAAAAACCTTCGGTACCCGCGCCCGTGTCCCGGTTTGCGGCACAATCAACGGTTTTCCCTTTCGCTCTTCTTTAGCTCCGATGGGCGGCCGCTATTGTATGGCAGTCAACAAAACCATGCGCGACGGCGCTGGGGTGAGAGCCGGAGACACGGTTGACATGGTTATGGAGCGCGACGATGCTCCGCGCACCGTCAAGGTCCCTGCGCTTCTTAAGAAAGAGTTGTCCCGGAACAAGACCGCCGCTGCCAACTGGAAAGAGATGTCATTCACCAATCAGAAAGAAATGGCCCGCTCCATCACTGAAGCCAAACAGGAAGAGACCCGCGCCCGCCGCCTCGCCAAAGTGATGGATATTCTGAAATCGGGCAAGAAGTGGACGGGTTGATTGTTCATGAAGGAGAACTCCAGGGGAGGAAAGTTTCTTCGCCGCCATTCGCTCAGTTTAGGGGCCCTCGTCGTTGTGGTCTCACTAATCGCACTCTATTCGTCTTCCAGCCCTAATACTCACATTGGCTCATTTTTCGGCAACGCCATCGCCGACTGGACGGGAGTACTGGTAACCGTTGTGATGACGAAGCACCTCTACGAAAAGGGATCAGCTGAAAGCAAGCAGCCCAGAGGCAAGGTACGTTCCCCGGCGATTGAATTCCTGCGCGAGCACTCGCTTACGTTGTTTCTCCTTGTCACCGGCGTCGCTTGGGTGTCGCTGTTTGCCTCCATGGAACCAAACGGCCGGTGGGGACAGGTCGTAGGCAACATCGTTTCGGAGTGGACGCAGATTCTCGGGCTCGTGCTCATGACCAAGCGGCTAGTCGAGACGGGATCCAAGGAGTAAAGGCGATCGCAGCTAGTATGCAATTCGGCGCGAAACACGCAGCCACGTGCCCCATCCTTTCGCGCTTTTTTGGCAAAGGGTGGGCTGGAGAACATGCCAAGTCTCCCAGCGACGGTGAGGCCCGAGAACAAGTCTTCACTTGAAGCGTCGCAACTGCCGCACAACTTCGGCAACATCGTTTTCCTGGAACAACCGGATGGCGGCCATGCCTGCGGCCCCGGCTTCGATGCACGATTTTGCATTCTGCAGAGTCACCCCGCCCAGCGCCAGCACAGGGATTTTCTGCTCGCACGCTTTCCGCAAGGCATCGAGCCCAGTGGGTCGCGTTTCGGCCACGCCTTTTTTTTCAAATACCGGAGCAAACAGTGCCAGATCGGTTCCATCCGCAGCCGCTCCTTCCACATCGGCAATGGAGTGGCACGAAATGCTGATGACCGGCTTACCCGTTCCCGATCGCGCCCAGATATCGCGCACATCCTGAGCCGAAATGTCATTTGACGGCAGATGAACTCCATTCGCCCCGCTGGCAATTGCAATATCAGTGCGTGCGTTGATCAGAAGTTTTGTTGTCGTAGAATTCGCGCGAACCACACGCGCGGCTTCGTCCGCTAGGTTTTCGAGTTCGCGGCCAGATACGTCTTTCTCGCGCAGCTGAATATAATCCACGCCGGCGCGCGACGCCTCGGCAATTTTTTCGAAAAGACGACTGCGGCGATTGGATTCATCGCCGACAAGCTGCTTTCGATCAGTAATGTAGTAGAGAAGCAATTTCCGAGGAGCGCATTTAGTTCGCCCTTTAGGGATTCGTCTTTGCGATCTCCGGCACGGCGGCTTCACGCGTGCGCTTGGGCAATGGCCCGAGATGGTGCTCGGTCAATCCCTTCCGCAAGAACTCGAAACCCTCTTCGGGCGAATCCACAATCTTGACCAGGTGCAGGTCTTCAGCCGAAATCGTACCGCGCTCAATCATGACGTTGAAGTTGATCAGCTTGTCCCAGTACTCGCGGCCGTAGATCACGACCAGAATTTTCTTGGCGAGCTTCTCCGTCTGCGCAAGAGTAAGGATTTCGAACAGCTCGTCCAGTGTTCCAAAGCCACCGGGGAAAATCACCAGCGCCTTTGCCAGATATGCGAACCAGAACTTGCGCATGAAGAAGTAATGGAACTCAAAGTTCAGAGAAGGTGTGATATACGAATTCGGCATCTGCTCGAACGGCAGATGAATATTCAACCCGATCGTCTTGGCTCCCGCCTCCCGCGCGCCGCGATTGGCGGCTTCCATGATCCCCGGGCCGCCGCCGGTCGTTACGACAAAGCGATGCCGCCGCGCCGGAATATTAATCGACCACTCGCTCAGCAGAAAAGCCAGCCTGCGGGCATCTTCGTAATATTTCGCCATGACGGTTGCTGCCATTGCGCGCTGCCGCGAGGGCTCGTCGGAATTAACCCCGTTGTCCAGGGCTTTCAGGTTGTCGTCGGCTGTAACGCGGCTGTGGAAGCGCGCCGAGCCAAAAAACACCACGGTGTCCTGTATCTGTTCGCGGCGGAAACGCGCCAGCGGCTCGCTATATTCGGAGAGAATCCGCAAAATACGCCCATCGGGGCTGTTCAGAAAGCCCGCATTCTCGTATGCCAGCGGAGCGCGTCCCGGTTTTATTTCGTCCATTTGATCTTCAATTCCGACCAGGGGTGGTTATTCGTAATGGCCTTCGTGGTAGTGAATGGCTTCCCAGAATCCTATCCAGATGTCGAGCAAGCCCAGCCCGCTGCAGACGCCTCGCACAAACCCGCTTCCCAAAAACTGCTGCAGCCACGGGGAGCCGTGCAACAGGTAGTTATCCGTCCATTCTGGCCGCCACGGGAGAATGACCAGCAATACTCCAACTGCGGCACACACAAATACGAACATCAGAACCGTGATGCGATGCAGCCAGATCTCGAACCGGCTGTAATGCCGCCCGGGAACCTCGACCTGCGGGGTTGGTGATTCGGGAGCAGGGGTCGATGGCACAGCAGGGGGATTCGCATCCACTTCAGGAGTTACGAGTTTTTCCTGGGCTGAGTTCGGGCGATTGCTCAAGCGGGACTCCAACCAAGTCTCGACATTTCCGGCTCGGTTGCGCGAATATCGCCTCTCCGCTTCCGAAGATACATTTACCCATTTTACGTCCTCAGGGACTTAATGCGCTCGCCCACGTCGCGGTAATCAATATTGCTGCCGTACACCTCAAGGAAATGGTTGAGAGCGGACGGCTTGTCTCCGGCAGTTTCATACGAGGAGGCGAGCTCATAGTGCAGAGCGGTGCGCGTCTCCCCGTCGATGGTGGGGATCTTAAGAGCCTTTTCATACCAGCGAATCGCCGCCTCGGGAATGCCTTTATCAAGGAAGCACTGCGCCAACCAGGTGTACGCCTGCATGATCTGCGGGAACGCACGCCCGTGCTCCACCGACTGGCACACTTTCTGCAGTTCGCTGATGGCTTCGTCCAGCAGTCCCATCTCGCGGAACGCCACGCCAAGGTTGTAGTGCGTTTCCGGATCTTCTTCGGCCGTGGCCGCCGCACCTTCTTCGAGTTCCTGCTTGAGATCGCCGAACATGCCAGCGAGATCAACGCCAGCGGCGAGTTCGCTGGTGTCGAAGGATTTTGACGCTGCCGGTGGCGGGGCTGCCGGGGGCACGATGGGGGGTTGCGGGATATGGACAAAGGGCATGCCACTCGCAGCGGCGGTGGGGCTCATCGCACCAGCCGCTGCGGCCATGGCAATTGGAGGCGCAGCAGCTTCTGCTGCCGGCGTCTCTGCGGAACTTGCCGTAACAACTTCTTTCGGACTGGGCGAGGCCTGAACCGGAACAGCCGATTGCGGGCCGGGCGCCGCTGACGAGAAGCTGTCTCCCAGCGAAGCTTCCAGATCGGTGACAAAGTCACCCAATGCACCTGCCGCATGCTTGGCCGCTGCCGGCGGGGTTGGCACATTTTGAGCTTCAGGCGGCGCAATTTCGTGCACCGCAGGTGCGGGCGTGCTGGCGGCTGGTTTGCCGAGGAACCGGTCTCCGAGCGAGGTCTCCAGGTCTGCAACAAAGCTTTCCAGAACTCGCGGCTTCGCCTCAGCCGCTGGGGCCGGCACATCCTGGTGCGCAACCTCTGCCGGGATCTCAGTTGAAGCTGGAGGAACTTCCAATTCCTCGACCGAAACTTCTTCTACTGCAGGCTGTGCCGCGGGCGCTCCATGAACGGCCTGCTTTACCTCATCTCTCAAGACATTTATGGCCGCAGCATCAGCCCCGAGCTCAACCAGCTTCTCGCAAGCGGCATGCGCCTCTTCCAGCATGCCTTGCGAGATATAGAACTTGACTTCGTCAACCGCAGAGGAGATGGCCTCAGGATCAGCCGCAGTTTTGGCAATTGCCGCCGGCGATGGGGTTGCGGTCACGTCCTCGACGGACAATTCGCCTTCCCATTCCTGGGAAAGATCGATTTCGTCACCGGCCGGCGGTCCCGCTTTTACTTGGAAGTCGGCAGGAGCCGGAGTTGCAACGTGGAAGAACGGTGCCGCAGGAGCCGGGGAGGCAACCTCAGCAATAGGAGCTTCGTCAACCGCCGCTTCCGGTACGGCCGTTTCGGCAGGCGCGGCAGCTTCTGGCGCTTTGACCGCGTCGACTGTGACCGGCGACATTTCCTTCCTGGGCGATACGAGGGGGCTAGGCACAGCAGCCGCGGCGCGCTCTTCATATTTTGCCGCCAGTTCTCCATAGCGTTTGGCTTCTTCAGGATGCCCGGCATCGTGGTAGACGCTTTCCAACGAGCGGCAACAGATCGCCGCTTCTGCGAAGCGTCCCGCCCGGGTGTGCAAAGCCGCTAGCCGCTGATTCACGCGCAGATCGCGCGGGGCTTGCGGCAAGACTGTGGTCAATGGCGCCAGTGCCTTGGCGGGCATGTTGTACGAAATGAAGAGCTCGGCGTCGGTGAGCGCAGCCCGCAGCGCCAGAGCGACGTTGTCGTCGTATCGCTGATCGACGAACGGAGCGGTGGCTTCCATCTCGTCCACCAGCATCGCTCCTTCTTCTACCGTGATCAGCTTCCCGGCGGATGGCGCTCCAATCTTCGTCAGCACTTGCTGATAGTTTTGCGCGTGTACCTGATTGTCAGGCTCGAGCTGCGTCAGCTTGTGATAATAATCGCGCGCTTTTTCGAATTCGCCAGCCTGTACCGAGGCATGTGCCAGCAGTTCATAAACCTCGTTGACGTGGGTCGTGTCGCCGGCCTTGGTGAGGAGGCCCAGAACCATCTCGAGCGCGGCGGTGTTTTCGCGAACGTGTCCGATGATTGAATGTAAGGTCTCAAGCACCTTGGCCTGATCCATAGCCAGCAGACGATCGGAGTGTTCCTGATAAACCCGCAATGCTTCTTCAAACTGTCCTGCGCTTACCAGCGCGTCGGCATAGGTTGCCAGAGAACCGGCGTCGTTGTGCACGGAAAGCAACTTGGCGGCGAGCGGAGCAGCATCGCTCAGGCGGCCGGTCTGCGCGTAAGCCTGCATCAGAATTCTTAGTCCATCCGGATGGCTGTCGAGGTCGGCAACCCTTTCCAGGTTCTCGATGCAGGTGGTGAACTCGCCGGAATCGAAGGCGGTGCGGCCGCGCAGCAGGAGTGCATAGCTGTTACCCGGATCGAGGGTTAGCATGCGCTGCAATAATTCTTCTGTAGCAGATAACTGTCCCTTCGCCCGCAGGGTTTCTGCCGCCGCTGCGAAGAGCTGCCATGCTTCCGTTTTCTTTCCCAGGCGAACATAGACTTCGGCCAGCTTGGTTCGCATGGGTACGTTTTCCGGGTCCATCTCCAGCGTCTTCTGGAAAATTCTTATCGCCTGTTCCGCCTGCCCCGCCTTCAGAAATTCTTCCGCAACCTGCAGGTATTGCGCGCGGGCATCGTTGAACAGACCCTGCTGCGTGTACAGCTCCGCCAGCCTCAGCACACTCTCAGTCGAAGACCGGAGCTTGCTCAGCTTCTTGTACATGGCGATGGCTTTGACGGTGAAGCCCTGGGACGCGTAGGTGTCCCCGACGCTCTTGAAGCATTCCACCGCCTTGTCGGTGTTTCCGAGCCGAGCGTTCAGGTCGCCGACCGTGTTCATGACCGTCAGGTCCTTCGGGTCGGACTTGAGAACCTTCTCGTATTCGGAGATGGCGTTCTGCAGCTTGCCCTGCTGCACAAACTTCTCCGCCGAGTTAAGAGTTTTCTGTTTGTTGAAGCCAAAACCAAACGCCATATAATTGCGGACTCCGGCTCCGTTGTGTTCCCGCCCGCCCGCCCGCTTTTGCGGAGCTTCACGGCAGGGTTGCCACTTCTTTGCCGCTATTGTTGGCTAGCAGCCGGAAATGGCCCTTCGGACAAGGGTCATTGTACGGCTGGTTACCGCGAATCGTATGGTTACTAAGGGTTACCGGAAGGGAGTGTACGAGCGTGTACCTGGCTGGCTATATTTGTGCTCCCCGGTGCCCTCTGCGGCTAATGCTTTCATGCTTTCCACAGAGGGCACAGGATGCAATCTAGTGCTGGTCGTGGTCATGATCGTGGTCATGGCCGTGATCGCCATGATGGTGGCGCCAGTCCCAATACTGCTTTTGCTCGTCCGGGGGCAGGGAGTGAAAATCCCGGTGTGGCCGATGCGTTTCTGTTACCCACTGATCGTAGTAAACGTTCTCCTGCGCATTCCACACGTGATAGTCGCCATAGTAAGGGTCATAAACCCGGGCGTAATGATGAGCGCACCCAACTGCTCCGGTCATCGCAAATGCCAAAATAATTGAGCCTAATTTGCTTCGCACACGTGCCTCCTGAAAGAGACATTTTAGTTGCCAACTCACTGCTCCAGGTTGCTCTCTGCCCAGAGCTTTACACCGACGAGATGTACCATGACAAAAATTCGCGGAAAGCATTTCCACGATGGCTGTACTGCGCTTTCTCCTCTGCGCTCAGCTCCGCGAAGGTCTTGCCAATCTGCGGAAAATAAAACAGCGGATCATAACCAAAACCATTCGTCCCTCGGGGATGACCAATGATTAGACCGTTCGCCTCCCCTCGAAAAGTCTGCAGCGTCGTTCCGTCTCGCGCCGCCGCGATCACACAAACAAAACGAGCTGTGCGTTTCTGTTCCGGCACTGCCGCAAGTTCGCGGAGCAAGCGAGCGTTGTTTGCCTCGTCATCTGTGTTATCACCGGCAAGATGCGGCATTTCTGCCGCGTAGCGGGCCGAATGCACTCCCGGCCCTCCGCCGAGCGCGTCCACTTCCAGGCCCGAATCGTCCGCAATCACAATTTCGCCGTGCGCATAAGTGCTGTACTCTTCGGCCTTCTTGCGTGCGTTCGCCTCGAAGGTATCGCCGTCCTCAACGACGCTGGGAACGGAGGCGAAATCGTGTAACGCTGCGATTTCAATCCCATGCGTCGCCGCTGCCCCGACGAAGTCGCGCAATTTTCCTTTATTCGATGTGGCGATCAAGATCCGATTCATGTCAAGTAATGCTGCCTGCGGCGCCTACTACGGCCATACTCCGCAACTCAAATCAGCACAGGCCGATCCCAAATTGCCAATTGCCTCTGCTTGGATATACTTGAAGTCGCTTTGAGAGATCTTATGCCATCAGTTCGACGGTTCGCCCCTGTTTTTCAACGGCTCGCGCCCGCAATGGTCTTCGCGCTTCTAATTCCCATCGCATCGCGATCCTTTGCTCAATCTTCTGTTTCCTTTCCGCCGCTTGAGCAGTGGGAGAACTCCATCAAGTCTGGCAGCACCTCTTCGCTTCTTGCCTTATACAGCACCAGCCCAGCCGCGCGGATCAGCATCCCTTCCGGCAAAACTACGACGACCGTCTCAGTTGATGCTGACGCCGCCTTCTGGAGGGGGCTCAAGATCAAAAGCGTCAAGCTCGAGCTCGAAAAATCGGACTCGCCGCAATCAGGCGTAGAACAGGTTCTTTTCCATCTGGAGCTATCATCTGCTGCTTCTGCGGGAAACCCGCGTACCCTCTACATCACCGCGGCGCAGGTCTGGCAGGAGCAATCGGGTCAATGGCGGATTGTTGCCTCGCAGCGCACCGATCCCGTTCGCCTCGCACCGCCGAAAGATACTGCAAAAGACATCTATCCCGCCGGTATTGACGCGCATGTGGAAATCAAAGAAGCATTGGCAAAAGCTGCGAAGCAGCACAAGCGCGTGCTGGTTGTCTTCGGAGCCAATTGGTGCTACGACTGCCACGTGCTCGACCAGGCTTTCGAGCGGCCCGATCTCGCGCCCGTTCTAACGCGCAACTTCGAAGTGGTGCACGTCGATGTGGGCGAAGGCGACAAGAACCAGGACCTCATGAATGAATACCAGGTGCCCATGCAGAAAGGCATTCCCGCGCTGGCGGTGCTCGAAAGCGACGGCAAACTGCTCTTTAGCCAGAAGGGCGGAGAGTTCGAGCGCGCCCGCGCTCTCACTCCTGAAGATCTGCTCGCGTTTCTGAATAAATGGAAGCCGCGCACGTAGTGTGGCTGCGTTCGTGCTTGCCTCCGGAAAGTATGCTGAGCGAGGTTCTCAGGCTGTGGAATCTTTCACCCGGTTTTCACGGGAATTTAACGTTGCATAAACCTTCCCGAACGGCCCGCTGGCTAGAATCCCAATCATTCGAGGTGGAACAAACCCGGCGCTAAAAGGTTCGCACGAGAGACGGCGTGCGGGCCTTTTAGTGTTTTGGGTTGGATTGTGGGGCTCGTTCCCGAGCAAAATCGAGTTATGTTCCACGTGGAACACACATCGTCATGGCGATAGCGGCGTACAACAACGTCATGACACGAAAGTCCAAGAAAATGAGTGACGACGGAATTGGGGGAAGCCGAAGGATGGCGGCCCAGATTTGCGAGCCGCTGTTAGCGAGCTAAGCTGGGTTCCATGTCACCGCGAAGTGACCGCTCCTGACGCAGGGTTTCGGTCGTGCCGCGCGGCCTCAGGCGTTTTCAGCGCTCGCGAAAATCTCATTTCATCACCTTTACTTGCTTTCACCGGCAACGGGGCATCGGACTCGCCGGATGCCCGGGACCTCTTTATTGGGCTCCCGGAGAGCATGCGCCTCCGCCCTTGCCAGGTGCCTCTGCGGGCTTTGCGTTCTTGGCGGCTAGAATGTCTCTCGACATCATCCACTGCCTAATAAAGCCTCTAACCGCAATAGTCGCAAAGAAAGCCGCGAAGCGCGGAAGTCCGGAAATCGGCCAGCTCAGGACACTAGCCTCCGCCGCCCCGCATTGACTTGCCCCACCTCCAGCCCTAACATTCAGCCCATGATCGGGCAGAGCATGATCGGCCAGACCATATCCCACTACTGCATCTTGGAAAAGCTGGGCGGTGGGGGCATGGGTGTGGTTTACAAGGCAGAGGACACCGCACTTGATCGTCTGGTTGCGGTCAAGTTCCTTCCCGACGACGTGGCGCAAGACCCACAGGCTCTTAGCCGCTTCCAGCGCGAAGCTAAGGCTGCGTCGGCGCTGAACCACCCAAATATCTGCACCATTCACGAGATTGGCCAGCACGATGGACATCCGTTCATTGTCATGGAGCTTTTGGAGGGCATGACACTGAAACATCGCATCGGCAATCGTCCGATGGGCATGGATCAGATTCTCTCGCTTGCTGTCGAAATTGCTGATGCGCTCGATGCCGCCCACACCAAAGGCATCATTCACCGTGACATCAAGCCCGCGAATATTTTCGTTACCAAGCGCGGCCCCGCCAAGATACTTGATTTTGGGCTGGCCAAGATCATGGCGAGCGAGCGTTCTCCGAGCGGCAGGACGGAAACCACGACAATCTCGGATCAGCTGACGAGTCACGGCGCCGTGCTGGGCACTCCGGCTTATATGTCGCCAGAGCAAGTCCGGGCCAAGGATCTGGACGAGCGCAGCGACTTGTTCTCCTTCGGCGCGGTTCTTTACGAGATGGCGACCGCCAGGCTGCCGTTTGCGGGAGCGAGTGCCGGCGAAATCTGCGGCGCCATTCTGCATCAGGAGCCGGCGCCGCTCGGGCAGGCAAATCCAGAGATTCCGGCGGGATTGGAGCAGGTGGTTCACAAGGCGCTGGAGAAAGACTGCAATCTCCGCTACCAGCATGCCTCAGAAATGCGCGCCGACCTGCAACGGCTGAAGCGCGACACCGAGACCGGACGGACCGCCGCTCCGCTGGAACCGAGCGCAGCAGGGAAGCGGCAACACTGGCGCTTTGCAATCTCCGCTATTGCGGTGTTGACCGCGGTGCTGGTTGCGATCGCGTTTTATTACCGTTCGCATCGCACCAATCCGCTGACCGAAAAAGACCGGATCGTGATCGCCGACTTCACAAACAACACCGGCGACGCGGTTTTCGATGACACGCTGAAGCAGGGCCTGACCACGCAACTCGAACAGTCTCCTTTCCTGAGCATCCTCTCCGACCAGCGCACTCAGGACACATTGCAGATGATGAACCAGAACGCCGATACGCGCTTGACACCGAAGCTCGCCCTTGAAGTCTGTCAGCGAACCGAGAGTACGGTAGTGCTGGACGGTACGATTGCGCAAGTCGGGACGCAATACCTGCTCATCTTGAAAGCGTTGGATTGCGCCAACGGCCAATCGTTAGTCAGCGCGGAATCCGAAGCGAATGATAAGAATCACGTCCTCGAAGCCCTAAGCAAAATTTCGGTCGAGATGCGCAGCAAGCTCGGAGAATCGCTTGGCACCGTCGAGAAATTCTCGGCACCGCTGGAGGAGGCCACCACCTCTTCTCTCGAAGCGTTGCAATCCTACAGCCGAGGGCTGAAGCTGATGAATGGCGCAGATATCCCCGGCTCGATTCCCTTGTTTCAGCGCGCCATCAGCGAAGACCCGAACTTTGCCATGGCCTATGCCACTCTCGGGAACTCCTATACTCTGCTGCTGCAAAGCAGACTCAGCGCGCAGGCCATTCAGAAAGCCTACGAATTACGCCAGCACGTGAGCGAGCGCGAAAAATACTACATTGAGTCCTCTTATTACCAGTACGTAACCGGCGAGCAGGAAAAGGCGCGCCAGGCCACCGAACTCTGGGAGCAGGCTTATCCGCGCGACGATCTTCCCCGCCGCAATCTCGTAATCATCGACTATGGCGTGGCGATGTACGAGAAATCCCTGGAAGAGGCTAAGGGAGCCTTCCAACTCAGCCCGGATGGCGGCACCTATTTCGACCTTGTCGTCGCCTACGCCCAGTTAGAGCGCTTCCAGGAAGCGCAAGCTATCGCGGACGAGGCGGAAAAGAAAAAACTGGATTCTCTCCTTCTGCGAGGCATCCGGTATTTCATGGCTTTCGTGCGCCATGACGCGGCAGGCATGGCGGAGCAGGTGGCTTGGTCGGCCGGAAAACCGAGAATGGAGGATATCTTTTTCGCTCTCGAAGCCGATTCGTCGGCGTGTCGAGGAGAATTAGGAAAAGCACGTGAGCTTACCCGCCGGGCCGTCCTTTCCGCCGAACGAGCGGACGAGAAGGAAACTGCGGCTGTCTACGAAGCTAAAGCGGCGCTGCGGGAGGCCATCTTCGGCAATACGCAGGAGGCGAAACAACATGCCGAAACCGCGCTTAAACTCTCCAGCGGCAGGGATGCGCGATACATCGCCGGACTGGCGCTGGCGATGGCAGGAGATCTAGCGAAGTCGGAGAGATTGGCGAAGGAGTTGGACAAAGAGTTTCCTGAAGATACCTGGGTGCAGTTTCAGTACGCGCCCACAATCCGCGCGCAAATTGCGTTGGCACACAATAAAAATGCGGAAGCCATCGAGGCGCTTCAAATTACCACGCCGTACGAACTGGCTGGCGTGGGTGCAGGCTGGATACCCTTCAACATGTATCCCGTTTTTGTGCGAGGCCAAGCTTATTTAGCCCAACACAAGGGCGCAGAAGCAGCGGCCGAGTTCCAGAAAATCCTCGACCACCGGGCAATAGCATGGAATGACCTCACCGGCGTACTCGCGCGCCTGGGCCTCGCCCGCGCCTTAGTCCTGTCCGGCGACAAACCTAAAGCCAAGGCCGGTTACGAAGACCTCTTCGCCCGCTGGAAAAACGCCGATCCCGACTTTCCCTTGCTCAAGCAAGCCAAAGTCGAGTACGCGAGGTTGCAGTAGTCAGGCAGGCTTTCCCGGATTGTTAGGAGACTGGGACGTCAAAAGCCAAACCACCCCCTCCACCGGGCAGGAGGACATCTGTGTTTCCACGTTCATCTACTGTGGCGGGTTCAGGCCCTGATAGACCGCCATGCCGGCGATCACCAGGATCAGCACCCCGGACAGAGCCCCCAGCCAGCGCACAAAAGGATTGATCTTGTTCACCTTCTTCATGATGTCCAGCTGCTCCTGTTGCATGTGCGATTCGGATTCGCCCAGGAACAACTGATCATCTTCCTGCATGGTGAGAGTGCTGCGGTAGATCAGAAGTATGATCAGCAGGCCGGTGAGAACACCCCACAGAATGAGCAGCCCGACTAGAGGAGTCATAACGCACCTCGGACTGAGATAGAGCCTAAGGCCTGACGGTGGATTGCTTGCCAAGAGCATCCGGTGCACAGGGGCTCTACCCGGGATTATAGCGCCGATTGGCTGGGGTCAAGCAGTTTCTTTGGGAGATGTGGTTCTCGGAACAGCATCTCTGATAGCGGGGCGGTCATCTCTCTATGCGACTTTCGGAGAGGAGAAGGCATCTCAAGGGTAGCGCTTTGCGGAGATATAGGGGAAAGCGTTTGCTATAATAATCAAGATTTTGCAAAAGGAGAGATTTTACATGGCCACAACCACAACACCGACTACCCCGGAGGTAACGCCACAGGAGACAGCGAAGAAGCCGCCGATTTCGCTTACGCCCAATGCAATTGCCAAGGTGAAGCAGATCATGGCGCAACAAGATCCAGTTCCCGCTGGGCTGCGGGTGGGAGTTGTGGGCGGAGGCTGCTCCGGCTTTTCGTACTCAATGTCATTCGAGAACAACGCCGGGCTGATGGACAAGACTTTCGATATGGACGGCCTGAAGGTCTATGTAGACGCAACCTCGGTCATGTACCTGAACGGCTGCACCGTGGATTATGTCGAGACACTCGAGGGCGCAGGATTCAAGTTCGAGAATCCGAACGTAAAGAGCACCTGCGGTTGCGGTTCTTCGTTCAACGTGTAAGGTTCGTTTCGTGAAAAAGCCTCGCCGAAAGGGCGGGGCTTTTTATTTTTGCCGAAACAGCTGATTCTTGCTGCTCTATTGTTGCCGCGAGCGCTCGCGAAACGTCTATTGCTGTTGTTGCGACGGCTGTGATGGCGGGGAGCCGAATGAAGACGACGGCTGATTCGGCGTGCTTGAGACGCCCCCGCCAAATCCATTTCCGTTAGAGAAGCCATTCGAAAAACCGTTTCCGTTGGAAAAGCCGTTGGAGAGGCCGTTTCCGTTCGAGAATCCATTGCCATTCGCGGTTCCCGTGCCAGTCGTGGGGCAGGTTTGTCCAGCCGGGCATTGGAGATTCGCGCCCGCGGTTTGCAGCGCAGGCTGGTTCGGTGTCGTCAGCAGGCCACCAGTGTCGGTGGTCGGATCGTAAATAAATTGCCACTGATAGTACTTGTCTTTCTTGTTGAAGACGCGAATGGTTTTGTTCTTGCTGGTGCTGGCGACGCCGACGATAGGGCCACCGCCGAAAGTTGTATTGTTCGCGCCGCCCATCGGGCTGCCGGGCTGGCCCCCGAAGCCTCCACCGAAACCACCCCCAAATCCAGTTTGCGCCGCTGGCCCCATTCCGCCGGCCTGACCAAAGCCGCCCGCCTGTCCGAAACCTCCGGGCGACTGGCCGAAACCCCCTTGCTGACCAAAGCCGCCTTGTTGACCGAATCCGCCTTGCTGACCGAATCCGCCCGACTGTCCGAAGCCGCCGGATTGCCCAAACCCGCCCGGCTGGCCAAAACCGGAGGAGTTGGAAGCGAAGCCGTTTTGAGTGCTGAAACCGCTGGAGGAGGACGAACCGGTATTCGTACTTGAGGTTGTGACAGAGGAGTTGGACTGGCCGGCGTCACTGCTGGTAACTCCGCCCGTAACGGTGCCTTGAGCATCCGTTCCCTGGGCGTCGCCGCCCTGAGCATTGGGATCATTGCCTGCGGGCTTGGCGCCGTTGATACCGGGCCCGAACGAGCTTTGCACGTCCCCGTAGTGGAGCAGCTTGAAATCCTTGCCGGTGATGGGGTCTTTGTAGCGCTTGCGCAAAAAGCGAACGTTGTTGGTGTTTTCCAGATCTTCGAGCTTGGTGGGATAGCGGCCGAATTTCTTGACGTAATGCTTGATGGCGCGCGAGTACTGCACGCCACGATGAATGAGCTCCTCTTCGCGATCGCGTTTGATCTGCTGCTCCATCTTCGGAAGCATCATGACCAGGCTGATGGTGAGTAGAGTGACGAAGAGCAGGAGCGTGACCAGGATGTAGCCTTGCTCGGAGCGGCGGCTCGCTGGCGGAAGTTTCGTACCCAATCGAAAGCTCTTTTTCGCGGGCGGGGCACCCGCACCATACGAACGGGAAGATCGATGCGACAACATGGTTATCCCTGCATCAGCGGAAGATTCTGGTGGTTGTTGTTCAGAACATCTTCCACTTCGACGGATGTGGGAGAAATGTGGACGACCTTGTAGCGGCGATCCACGATTTCGCCTTCAGCGGCGATGAAGACATCTTCCCCCTGGGCAAGAAAGATGCGCTTCGGTTCGCCAGGGCCGCTGGCAAATCCGAAAAATTTCAGATTGATGGGTGGAGGCGGAGGAGGCGCGGGATGCTCCATCGCTTGCTTCTGCTCGGGCGTCATCACGGGTGCGACCGGCTGCGGGATTTCGGCTTCCGCCTTAAAGATGTTGCGGCCATTGCCTTCGTATTTTGTGTCTTCGCTGATCTTTAACAGATCGAAACGCAGGGATGGATCAAGGGACCGCGGAGCCCGGACTTTCTTTCCCCTGGTCGCGAGATGATGAGCAGTCTCCGCCGTACCAGTAACACCTGGCGCTGCTGCAACGGCGGGAGGGGCTGAACCGCCAGTGCTCAACAAGGCATATCCCACAGAGATGACCGCGAGTACGCCGACGACAGCCAGCGCGATCACCTTCTTGCGATTCTCAGTTCCCAGCTGCACTAAGCCAACCCCGTTCTCAGGTAAGTTTCCATCTTCAATTGTAGCTTGACGGCACCGCCTTGCTGCTGGCCGCCAAGCACCACGCTATCCACAAGAAAAAACAGCTTTTCGCGCTCCAGCGCATTGATAAAACGAACCAGTTGGAGATAATCGCCGGAAAGATCGGCCTCAATCTGCACCTGGTCCACGCCCACCTGCTGGAACATCGGAGCCTTGTCGGGATCGGCCATCTTGTATTTGATCTGTTCGATGGTGACGCCGTTCTGCTGCGCCAGCTTGCCGATGTCGTCGGAAATTTCCGAATCGCGCGCCGGGAAACGTTCTTTGTAGAACGTATCGATATCTTTGCGGGCGACGGGGATTTTTTCCGGCAGGCCTTTGAGCGGCTGCACCTGACGAGTTTTCTGCTGCAGCTCTTTCCAGAGCTGGTTCATCTGGTCCTGCCGCGAGCGTTCGGACCCGACCAGCGGAGAAAAATAGATGCCGATGGCAATTACGTCAATGACGCCGAGGGCTGCCAGCGCGAACTTTACTTTTTGCCGAGTGCGTCTGAGGTCAGGCATTATTGCACCCTCCCCTGGCCTCGCGGCTTCACGGGTTTATCGGTGTTGACCAAAGCAGCTGCGCCGGGAACATAGAGCGCGCTGATGTCGAACATGACCGTGTCTCCGGGGAACGCCCCGGAAGTGTTAGTACCGGTACTTTCCTGATCGATCTCGGTGTGCTGGAAGCGCTGCGAGGCCTCCATCTTGCGCACCAGGTCAATGGCGCGGTCGCGCGAATCGCCCGCGACCATGAGCTTGATCTCGAGCTCGTTGTCAGGATCGAGATCGGGATGGATGGAGATGACGTGCAGCCGCGGCGGCATGACCTGCTCGAGGTCTTCGAAGACCTTGGTCCAGGAGAAGGCCTTGCGCTGGAAAAGATCGTTCAAAAACTGCGAACGGTCGCGGGTACTGGTGTTCTGCGGCAGGTTCAGCAGGGCCTGTGCCTGCGCCTTTTCCTGTTCGCGCGAGGCGATCTGCTGGTCGCGCTGATTCATCAGGACACGATCCCGGTTGGCGTTCTGCCAGCCCATCGCGGTGAAGTAGATCAGGCCGAGGGTGATGATGCTCAGGCCCACTAAGGCTCCGCCCCAGCGGAACCAGAACTGCCGCGCATCTTCATAGGGCTGGCTGGCGAGATTGATATCAACGCGCATTTATGAAAGCAACGCTCCCACGACCCCGGCCATTCTCCATGTCGGAATGGAGCCGACGCTGGAACCGAGCATCGAGCCACTGACCAGTTCGCTTACGTCCGCGGTGGTCTGGGCTTTCAAGGCGGGCAAAGCGTTGGCTGCGTCGGCGAGGCCGGCAACGAAAATCTGCTCGATATTCAGGTTATAGGTGTCCTGAAAGAAGACAATGGAGGGATAAATTTCCTCCGCCAGTTGCTCTCCTGAAATGGTTGAACCGCGCGTGTTCTCGAGGATGCGGAACAACAGCAACTGCTGCTTATCGAGAATGGCAATGCTGATGGTGCGGGCATCGACCTTAACCACCAGCGTGGGCCGATCAGTGTTGGCCGCGCCCAGTGCCGCGAGCATGGACGGGAGGACCACGCCGGGAGCAAAACCAGCATCGCGAAATGCTGCTTCGTATTCTTCGATGACGCTCGTCAGGGCCACCGCGGCGATCACGCGCACACCGGTGGTTGCCGGCTGCGGCTGGTAGGAAACGCGGGATTTGTCCACATCGAAGGGCAGAGACTTCTTGAGCCGGAAGCGAACCACACCCTCGGCTTCGTCTTTCTTGGCCGGGAGCGATTCGAAGTCAAGCAGCATAACGCGCACCGCGGCATCAGGCAGAACAGCGATGACATCTTTCGAGCGTCCGCTGACATCCCCGAGTGTCTGACGGATTTTGTCGCACACACCGCTGCGCTCCCGCAGATTGGCTTCGGTCAAATCGGGGACGACGCTTCCAGCGGGCAGATCGGTTGCGGCGCACATCTCGATAATGTCACCGCGCTCGGAGACACGCCCGGCGAGTACGCGATCGGCCGAAATTTCGCAGGCCAGCCTCGGTTTGGAATTGGAAATGAGCTTACTTGCCATAAATCGTCATCAAACCTAGTTAAGTATGAAAAGCTGCGGCCTCGGAGCGCAATAACCAAAGGTGCACTCTTCGGCCCGTACCTTGTCGCGTTTTCTGTTTTCCCGAATCCGCCTCTATCGGCGGGTAGCGCGGATTCGCCGGTCTGCAGGACGGAAAACTCGGTTACCTCATACTTTCAATGAACGTTACTTTATTGATTTCTTTCAACGTAGTCAGGCCCAGGCGAACCTTATCGAGGGCAGACTCACGCAGGAAGCGCATGCCTTCTTCGCGCGCCGCGCGGCGAATTTCGGATGTCGGCTTCTTCAGCAGAATCATCTCGCGGATGCGGTCGCTCAAATCGAGCAGTTCGTGAATTGCAGTCCGGCCGCGGAAACCGGTCCCGGCGCACTCGATGCACCCCTGGCCTTCGTAGAACGAAACCTTCGACCACTGCTCGGGATCGAGACCGCTAGCCTCGAGTGTTTCCGGCGAGTAATTGACGACGGTGCGGCAGGAATCGCAGATCAGGCGCACAAGACGCTGGGCAAGAATGCAGTTCAACGCCGAAACAAAGTTGTAGGGCTCGACGCCCATGTTGAGAAAGCGGCCGATCACGTCTACCACGTTGTTGGCGTGGACGGTGGTAAAGACGAGGTGACCGGTAAGAGCGGACTGAATGGCGATCTGCGCGGTTTCGGTATCGCGGATTTCGCCGACCATGATCTTGTCCGGGTCGTGACGCAAGATGGAGCGCAAGCCGCGGGCGAAGGTCAGGCCCTTTTTCTCATTGACCGGAATCTGGGTGATGCCGCGAATCTGGTACTCGACCGGGTCCTCAATGGTGATGATTTTGTCTTCGTCAGTCTTGATTTCGTTCACGGCGGCGTAGAGCGTGGTGGTTTTGCCGCTCCCGGTCGGACCGGTGACCAGCACCATGCCGTACGGCTCTTTGATGTAGCGGCGGAACTTTCGCAAATCTTCTTCGTCAAATCCCACGACATCGAGAACCAGTTTGTGGAACTTCTCGCTCATCGACTCCTTGTCGAGGACGCGGAGCACAGCGTCTTCGCCGTGAATCGAAGGCATGATGGAGACGCGGAAATCGATGGGGCGTTCGGGCTGGCCGTACTTCACGCGGAAGCGGCCGTCCTGCGGCACGCGGCGCTCGGAAATATCGAGCTCGCTCATGACCTTGATGCGCGAGATGATGGTCGAATGATGCTCTTTGGCGATAGGCGGCATGGCCTGGGTGAGCACGCCGTCAATGCGGAACTTGATGCAGACCGAGTCATCGCGGGTTTCGATGTGAATGTCACTCGCGCGGCGCTGGAGCGCGGTGAAGATCGTAGTATCCACCAGGCGAATAATTGGGCTGATATCGCCCTGGGCCGTGAGCCGATCGATCGAAATGCTCTCGTCGGCGGCGCCGGTTTCTTCATCGCGAATAACGTCGAGGGCGAAGCCTTCGCTGGCATCCTCGAGAACGCGCTTGGACTGCTCGGTTTTCTTGAGGATCTCGCTGATCTGCGCGAGCGTGGAGACCTTGGTGACGATGCGCTTGCCGAGCAGCAGGCTGATTTCGTCGATCATCATCAACTGGCTGGGATCGGCAATGGCAATAGCGAGACGGCCGTCTTCGGTCTCTTCGAGCGGCACGAAATTGTAACGGAACATCAGGTGGACGGGGATGGTCTTAAACAGATCATGATGCAACTGGAAGTTCTGCAAATCGACGAACTGGCAGCGGTAGCGCCGGGCAATGTCCTGCGCCTTATTAAGTTCGTCAGCCTTGGCCGCCGGAGTCGCCGGGTGACCATTGCCCCCGCCAACATATACCGACTTGTCGGTTTTTTCTGTAGTGCCAGCCATTCCAAACCTGCTTTATTAAAGACCCCGAAACTGCCTCTTTCGATCCCTAGTGTATGCTCGACCCTAACGTAAAGATCGGCAGATAAAGCGAAATTAATATCCCTCCAACCACGACTGCCATAACGATCAGAATTACAGGCTCGATCAGCGCCATCACAGCGCCAAGGGCTGTCTGCACATCTTCCTCGTAGAACTCTGCGACTGAATTCAGCATAGCCGGCAATGCGCCCGTATTTTCGCCGACGTCGATCATTTCAACAGAGAGTTCGGGAAACATGTCCTGTTGTTCGAGACTTTTCGAAAGCGACTGTCCCTCGCGCACGCGGGCGGCAGCTTCTTTAATGCCGTTCAGGATGCGGCGGCTGGTCATGGAAGCGCCGGCGGTTTCAAGTGATGGCACCAGCGGCAAGCCGCCCGAAAGCAGGGTCGAGAGCATGCGGGAAAAATTGGCGACCTGGTATTTCAGCCAGATATCGCCCATCAACGGTAAGGCAAGCAGGCCGCGATCAAGCGTCTCCGAGCCATGGTCGGTAGCTTTCCACCGCCAGAGAATAATCGCGAGGGCGATCACTCCGATCAGGACAAAAGGCGCATATTCCTGGGCGTGTGTGCCGACCGACAACATGAACAGCGTTATCGCGGGCAGCTGCGCATCCATCTCCTGGTAGAGCTTTGCGAATTGCGGAACGACGTATGTGACGAGGAAAATCATCATTCCGAAGACCGTAGTGATGAGCAGCGCGGGATAGACCAGCGAGACGGCAAGTTTTTTCTTGAACGTCAGCCCGAGGCGCTGGAAGGCGATGTAGCGGGAGAGAACTTCTTCCATGTTGCCGCTTTTCTCGCCCGCCATCAGCGTGGTCGTGTAAATCTTGGGGAAAACATTCTGCGCGGCGAAGGCGTCGGAGAGCAACTCGCCGCCTTTGACCCGCTCGCGAACGTTCTGCAACAGAGCGCGAAGGTTCGAATCCTTTTGCCGCTTGATGAGCAGGTCGAGCGAGTTCAGGATCGGCAGACCGGCTTTGATCAGCGTCAGGAACTGCTGGTTGAAGATCAGAAATCCGCTCTGCTTGATTTTTCCGCCGCGGCGCTTTCCGCCGGAGAGCACCCCGCGCGGCTTGACCCAGTAAACCAGGAAGCCCTGCTGGGCAAAGCGGTCGCGGACGTCAGCCTCGGAGTAGCCGTTCTCCACCTGCTCGAGGACGTTGCCACGCTCATCCGCCGCTTTTATGAGGAATTCTGCCATTATTGCTGGTTCTACTCAGGCGAGCCGTTATGCCAGTCTAACATCTGTATATACCGGAGTTGTCGCCTTGGATGCCTTCGAGATGCCGGTGGTAATCGCGCTGCTCTCTCATCATAAGTGCTTGTAAACAGGATAAATATTAAATTTCGATCAACACTCATTGGCCGAATTCTCCCTCCACGATCCCGACCCCTTGGGGTGGCGTGAAGTGGAAGAGGCGATCGGCGACGTCCACATTCTCTTTCTGGTCCGTGAAGCGGTATTCCGTGCTCGATCCGTCCACCTGCTCGACCAGGATGCGGTCGATCCAGTGCGCCGGGGTGATCTCCAGCAGCACCTCGCTCACCTGCTCTGCCATGACCTTAGGCACGCCGCGCAGCACGATGTCGCCAGGTTGCAGCGGCTTCACGTCCGGCGCCAGAGACAAACCTTGCAACTCTTTCTCCAGCTTGGTTTTGCCGAGGAGAAAGGCCAGCGGTGAGCGCAGATCGTTCAGTTTGTTCATCGAAATGGTGCGCGCCTGCGGCTCTCCCGGGACGTAAAACCACGCATCTTTGCCGTCGGTCAAAAACAGCTTCTCCCTTGGAGAACGGTATTCCCAACGCATCTTGCCGGGTTTTTTCAGCCAAAGGGTTCCCGATTCCGTCCGGTCGATCCCGGCTCCGGAGTAGATCTCGGTGAAGTTGGCTTCCAAGCTGCGCAGGTGGTCGTAGTGGGTGTCGACGGCATGGGCGAGGGAATGGATGTCGAGGGGAGCGGCCCAAGCGATAGAAAGGGCTGCGAACGGCACGAGAATGCAAAGAACACGCACAGTTGTAAATGTGCTGATTGATTCGGGATGGGCTTCGGTAGCCGAAGGTCAGCTGAGGAAATTGTAAATGGGCGGTCGGCGGGATAGCAAAGGCGATGTCAAATTCCTCACCACAGAGTGCACAGACGATACGCAGGCAGACTTGCGGTGCCTCCGGGCCCTTGGCCCATTTATCATTGTCGTGTCTTTTATGCAAGCCTCGGAAAAAACCGGGATCAAGATGACGATTCGTCACGTCTTTGCCGGAAATGCAAGAGAGCAGACTATCTACGTCCAAGGCGATCGAAAGAGGACAGAATTCCGGGACTCAGCGATTCCGGATGAAGCTGGCAAGCTTGTTTACCCATTGCGGCGCCGCTTGACCTTCTCCACCCCCAAGCGCCACAATCGTGCTTGAGTCTTTGAGGTGATCATGCTGGCCTATTTCTTTATCCTGCTGGCGGTCGGGGTGCGGTTCATGCCGCATCCGTGGACGTTTACTCCGATTGTGGGCGCGTTGCTGTTCTTTGGCGCGCGCGGATCGCGGAGGCAGATGTGGGTGCCACTGGTGATCCTGGCGTTCGGAGACGTACTGCTCACAAAGTTTCACTATCACTATCTGTTCTCCTGGGACCAGTTCATCATCTGGGGGTGGTACGCCGCGATTCTGTGGCTGGGAACGAACTTGCGGGGTGGCATGAAGCCGCTGCGGATTCTGGGCGCGGCGCTGGCCAGCTCGTTTTCGTTTTTCCTGCTGAGCAACTTCGCCGTGTGGGCGTGCTGGGAGATGTATCCGAAGACCCTGACCGGGTTGATGGCATGCTACGCGGCGGCGTTGCCGTTCTTCCGGCATGCGACCGAAGGCGATCTTCTGTTCACCGCGGTCTTCTTTGCCGTGCCGGCGGTGATGCATCGGTTGTCGGAGGCGTTCGAAGGCGATTTGACGACAGCGGCCTAAGAGTTTGTTTGCGACTCTGTGAGCCTTCTGTGGCAGTCAAAGCTAATTACCACAGAGGACGCCGAGGGCACAGAGGTTCTCCTCTTTTCAGCTCCGCATCTTCGCGCAGTAGTCCTATCCCCTGGCCGTTCTTTTCTTGCTGCGCTGCCAGTGTGCCCACCAGCCGATGCCGGCTGCGGCGGCGATGACCACCACAACATAAAAATGGCGGGTGAAAATCGCGCCGAGCAGACGGACGATATCGGGCCCGAACTTTAACGTGAGAAGCCCGAGCAGCAGGAAGCGAACCATGCGGCCGGAAAAGATCGCCAGCTCAAATTTCCAGAAGCTCATCTCGGAAGCCGCGGCCGCCAGCACAAATATCTTGAATGGCACCGGTGGCGGCAGCATGGCGGGAAACATCAAGCCCCAGAACGGGTGCTTCTCGAAGGCGGAGTGAATTTTTTCGAAGCGTTGCGCGGGAATGCGCTTGCGCAGCAGTTCCTCGCCCCCTTCGTAGCCGATGAGATAAATCACGATGCTGCCCAGCGCCGATCCGGCCGAGGCCATGAGCGCGTAAAGCAGAAAGCGGCCGCGGTTCTGATAGACGTATCCGGCGACAATGGCGTCAATTGGAAGGCCGATGAAGCCGCCATCAATGGCAGCGGCCACCATTACTCCCCATGCGCCGAGAGGCTTGAGGAATGCCCACAAAAACGCTGTGTAGCGGGAAAAGATGTGTTTGAGAGTTTTCAAGCTGCGAGACTATGAGTGTAAGCGAAGTGTGCTCGGCATAGATTGCTTATTCCCAGTCTCGCAACAACGGCGAGACCCGCGCTACCCCCAAGTCAGTGGTTAAGGGTGGTCTGTCTGCCCGCTCAACAACCTCAGGGCATGCGGCAACACATCGATCACGGCCGCCAGCGACTCGACTGCGCCCCTTGGACTGCCGGGAACATTGATGACCAGGCACTGACCTCTGACGCCGCACAGGCCGCGGCTGAGCGAGGCGAGTGGAGTCTTCTTTTCGCCTTCAGCGCGCATACGCTCGGCAACGCCATCGAGAAAACGGGAGCAGACAGCGCGAGTCGCTTCCGGGGTGACATCGCGCTCGGCGACGCCGGTGCCACCAGTGGTGACGACGAGCTTGGCTTTTTCACACAGGCGGAGGATTGCGACTTCGATTGCCGGCTGATCGTCAGGAACGATTTCAGTGAAGACTACTGCGAACTGATTACGGGTCAGCAGCTGCGCTACAGCCGGGCCGGAAAGATCTTTTCGCTGGCCGCTTGCGCAGGAGTCACTGACGGTAAGAACTGCCGCGGAGAAGACCTCAGGAGTCGAGGAGGACGTCATCTTCATCTTCTGTGGGCTTGGCCTCGGAAGTCTTCACCTCTGGGTCTCCGTCTCCGGAGTCTCGGTTGGCTTCGTCAAGCAGGCGCAACCCCTCCATGAGAAGCCCTTGAGTATTGAGGTTGGTGGTCTGCTTCGTGGTCTTGCCTTCAAAGTTGATCTGAAAATTGCCGCTGGTCCAGCGCAGGACCTTGAAAACGGCCGCATCGCCGGTCAGTGATCCATAGGCGGCATGCGTGACCTGGCCTTCGGCGAAATACATTTCGCAGGTTTCGTTTTTGTTACTCAGAGTGAGCAGGCAGCTTTTGCGGCCCATCTCGAGCGACTGCACCAGATCGATGACATTCATCTGCAGCAGGCTGCCGCGCAGCACCCCATCGGAGGGAGCTGTTTTAGCCATCTTCTCGAGGGAGATTTTGTCCACCACGCGCTTGATGCGCTGGGTAGCTTCCTTTAGAAAAAACGGCTTTTCCACAAAATCATCGGCCGCCTGCTCGGAGCCGAGCTTCTCAGAGATATCTGTTTTCGATGCCAGCAGAACGACGGCGAGGCTGGAGGTGGAGCGGCGGCTTCTCAGCTTATCGGCAAGCTGGCGGCCATCCATGCCGGGCATGCGATAGTCGGCAACCAGCAGGTCGGGCGGATCTTCGACAGCTTTGAGCAACGCATCGGCGGCATCGTTGGCGGCGGTGACGTTGGCCAGAGGAGACAGCGCCTTCTGCAGCATCTGCAGGACCATCGGATTATCATCCACCAGCAGGAGTTTGACGTTGTTCGACATGCGAGCCGCTAATCTTTGTTTCCCGAGCGCACGTAACCGCCGCTTTTTCCGCCGGACTTGCGCTGCAATAACACTTCCCTGATTTCTATACCTTTATCGAGCGCCTTGCACATATCGTAAACGGTGAGGGCCGCGATGCTCGCCGCAACGAGAGCTTCCATCTCTACGCCGGTCACCGCAGTCGTGATGACGCTTGAGTCGATGGCGACGCCATTCTCGCACACGCGCAATTGCACATCAATGTGCGAGAGCGGCAAGGGATGGCACATGGGAATGAGATCGGAAGTCTTCTTTGCCGCCATGATTCCCGCAAGCCGTGCGACCTCGAATGGGTCACCCTTAGGGTTAGACTTCAAGGCCTCGAGAACGCCAGCTTTCATGGCGACGAAAGCGCTGGCCTGAGCCTGGCGGCGGGTCTCCGGTTTCGAAGAGACATCCACCATGCGTGCGCGACCCGCCCGGTCGTAGTGCGAAAACTTACCTGCCATGGCGAAGCTTTATCTTACATCCTGGGCATGGCAGGAGGGTTGCGTGTCCTAATTTGGATTTCTTTGGTTTTTGCCCCGGGACGAGAAAATCATTGTGACATCCATGCAGAGCGGCACACGCGGTCCACCTATACTAATTGGGCCCCGGAGTACCGTCCGACCAGTTGCGCACCACGACCATGAAAGTCGTCACGCGGGCTTCCGCGTCGTTCACCGCAATCACCGGTGAGCCGTCCAGATTCGCCCCCCAGCTCTTCGCCACGTCGCCCGCGGCATAAAACATCAAGTGCGGGTACCAATTCTTCGCCTTGTCGTTAAGGTACTGTTGCTTCGACATCATGTAGCACATCCCGCCGGGCGGGAGCGCCGGCAGTTCCCCACTATCCAGGGCCGCTGCAATTTCCTGGTCGATCGCCGTCTTCGATTTGCCTGCCAATACCAGTCGGGTCTTCATCAAGTAGACCTGCGCAACGCTCACAGCCGCCGGCTGGTTGAAGCAATTGGGGGAGCGCAATTTGGGATTCCAGAACTCCGGATCATCCGTCGCCTTGGCCCACGATCGCTCCACATAGCAGAGGAAGCCGTTCGTGCCTGCCACGGCGGTGGTGTATCCCTGGCGTTCCAGCACCATCACCGTGGCGCCGTCGGCTACAGAGGGCGGTGCAGCGCTGCGAGCCAGCGCGACCTCCACATCCTTCGACATCAGATACTCTCCAAGAGGAGCCATAGCTGGATAGGGCTCGGCCTCCGCTTGCGCCGGTCGGATGGCTTGCGGCAGAACAACAAGGGCTAGGAATACAAAGGCAAAATTTGTGACTGTTTTCCGCATTCGATTCTCCCGTGCCGGAATACCGAGCTTCGGCTCAACCCATAAAGACGTGCGCAGACAAGCTCTCTGCGGCCTCAAAATCGAATGAGAGGCAATCGATCGGCCAAAGATGGGCCCGGGCAAACGACAAGGCGTTTGCGTGATAGACGCCCGGAACAATGGGTCAGCACGATACTCACTCCTTTTTGCTATGGCGTTACATAGTGTGGGTACAGAGATTGGAAGATCACCTTGCGCGCTGGTAAAACAGGTACGGAGCGCCGTCTCACAATTCAAAGCTGAAAACGGAGAGTTAAGGCGATACCGAGCCACGTCGGATCACTCGTTGTCCGAATAATGAAAGACAGTTTCCAGCGGCCTGCCGAAGACCGCGGCAATTCGGAAAGCTGCTTCGAGCGAAGGAGAATATTTCCCAAGTTCGATCGCATTCACGGTCTGGCGCGTGAGATTGATTTTTTCCGCCAACTGTTGCTGCGTCATCTCCCCATGCTCGAAGCGCAGGCGTCTGATTTCGTTTCGGATGGTAGCCATCTCAGGCTCCCCGCCGGTACTGAACAATCTGGCAGCCGGAGCGCAGGATCTCCGATACCACCAGAATGAAGAGCAGCGCGTTTGCATTGAAGATAATCGGCGGATTGAAACCAGCAAAAAAGCAGGCGAATGCGATACCCGTTGCCAGCCCTGCATAGGCAGTGCGCGTGGCTTTGAGATCGATCAATTTCTCACGCTCATCGCACGGTGCCTGTGCTTCTTTTGGCGAGAAGATCGACGCGGCGATTGTCAGGGCGACCTGCACGATCACGAGTGCGATGACCGTGGCCACCAAGCTACCAAGGTGAAGTGTACCGAAATGCGGTCCCGAGTGGATTGCTGACCAGAAGTAAATAGCGTAGATGCCGGACATTGAAATCAGTGATATCCAAGCTGTTTTTTCACGAAAGGACATTGGGAAGCCTCCTTGATGTCTGTGTTACAAGACATAAAGTAAATAATATTTGACATATTGTCAAGCATTATTTACTCAACCAAATCAGCAACTTAGGAATTCGAACGGGATCTGCTTGTGGTTGACATTCCCGATGGGCATCCATTAGGCTTCGCGGCGTCAAGAAATCACACCGAAATCTGTGATCAAAAGGTTTCACTCCCTTTTCAAGAAAGGTCCGGAGGAATCCACATGAGAAGACTTCTCGGAGCGCTTTTGGGGTTTTGCGCGATTTTGGCAAGCATTGGAGTCGCAGCTGCGCAGGAGCAGCCCTCGATGCAGCCGCCCAAGTTGTTGGTGATCACTCGCGAATATTTGAAACCGGGGAAAATGGGCTCGACACATGAAAAGGCCGAAGGCGCTTTTGTGCGCGCGTTTGAGCGGGCGAAGTGGCCAACTCATTATCTGGCGATGGATTCTCTTTCAGGCAAAAGCCGGTCGTTGTTTCTGACCGGATACGATTCTTTCGCCGGCTGGGAGAAGGATGCGCTTGCCGTGCAGAAGGACGCACAGCTCTCGGCCGCGCTTGAACACGCCGCCGCGGCGGACGCGGACCTGCTCGATTCAACCGATGGCCATGCGCTGCTATATCGCGATGAGTACAGCCTGCGGCCCGGGGTCGATCTGCCGCACATGCGCTATTTCGAAATCAGCCTGTATCATGTCAAGCCCGGGCACGAAAAGGACTGGGATGAGATCGTGAAGATGGTCAAAGAAGCCTACGAAAAGGCTGTGCCGGACGTACACTGGGCGACCTACGAATCGCTGTACGGCGGGCCAAGCGGAACTTACGTGGTGATCAATCCCATTAAGTCCGGCGCAGAAATTGATAAAGACCTCGCGTCCGACAAAGACTTCGAGTCTGCGATGGGTGAAGATGGCATGAAACGGCTGGGCGAGTTGTCGGCTGCGGCGATCGACTCCAGCGAGAGCAACTTGTTCGTGCTGAATCCGCGCATGAGTTATGTGGGCGAGGACTGGATCAAAGCGGACGATTTCTGGAAGCCAAAACCGATGGGCATGCCAGGTGTCATGAAGAAGAAACCGGCGGAAAAAGAAAAGGCGCCTGCGGCGCAGTAGGAACTGGTGGATGAAATCGCGACTGTTTCTACTGTTCGTTGCGTTGAGCATCCCGATTGCTTGTTCCGCCCGGAAGGGATTCGCCGGGTTGGCTTTGACAGATGCGCCGAATGGGAATGGCGTCTTAGTCAATATGGTCAAACCAGGCGCTCCTGCGGACCGGGCGGGCATCAGGGCTGGCGATCTCGTAGTAGCCATCAATGGATCGGCCGTAGACCGGGCTGCAAACGCGGAGCGCACTATCGGTTCAATGTCGCCGAACCAGACCGCAAACCTGAGTGTGCTGCGATGGACCAGAGGTTCAGCTCACCGGCTTACGATCCCGGTAATTTTGGGGAGTAGTGAGGAGGTAAACTCGTCGGGGACGCCAACTAGCCCAGCCGGGTCAACGGGTGCCTCTACTAAGAGCCAGACAGTGTCTGGATACGTACGGTTAACAGATCCACTCGAGCAGGCTTTCACTGTCGAAGTCCCTTCCGGCTGGCGGTCCGAGGGCGGACTGGCACGGCGCAGTGCATTGCAAATCAATCCATATGTGCGCTCGCTCTCGCCAGACAAAATGACTTATCTCCTGGTGGGAGAGCCCACTATGGTCGGCTTTACCCCGCCCAGCCAGATGGGCAACGCCATCGACCACCCGGAGGGCACGCGATACGATGCGGGCCTGGGTGGGATCGCAATGGTCCTCCGTTACCTCCCTGGAGCGCAATTTGCGCGCGCTTACGGGCAGGGCGCCTTGCAAGGGCTGTGCGGTAATTTCAGGTTTTCATCGGCCCGCGATCGTCCCGATCTGGCTCGCAAAGCCGATGCCGTGTGGCCGACCATTATTCCGTCACGCACCGACGGCGGCGAGGCACACTTCAGCTGCACTCACAACAAACAGGAGATGGAGGTGCGCGTTGAAGCTGTAACCCGAAACACTCGCGACAACATCATGTGGAACGTGATCCTGTTGCAGGGCTTCATCGCGCCAAAGAGTCAGGCCGATGCGGCTGAAGCGACCCTTACCCACGTCGTGGCCAGCTTCAACTACAGTCAGAGCTGGATTGCCAGGCAGAACAACCTGAGCGCACAGGCGGCGGGCGCGATTAATCGCCGGATGGAAGGGATTTTCAGCCAGCAACGAGCATTCATGGCGAAACTTAACTCCATGGATGAGAGCTTTGAGTCAATGGACGAACTCGTTTCAGGTTTCAGCAGTTACCGCGATGAGAAGACCGGAAATACTTATTCCTTGAGCAACGCGAATCCCAACAAATGGACGGATGAGGCTACCGGCCGCATCATTTCAACCCCAACGAACATCCAGCCCCTCTGGGGATCGGCATATACGCCGCTAACGCACATGTCCCAGTAACTCAGCCCATGCACAGAGCAATTCTGTCTATCTCGTTTAGCGCAGAAGGATCGGCACCCACTCGCCAGCGGCAATCTGCTCGCGATCGGGTTGAATGACGACGTAGCAATTCGCTCGTGCAGTCGCGGCGATGTCCCCCGACCCTTGCCAGGGGACGAGTTCAACTTCCGCATGATCGAACTCGCCGGAGAGGCGTGCGGGCAGGAATCGCTTCAAACCGGTTTTGGTTTTGAAATCGGAATTTAACTTCGCGTGTAGAAAAATCAGCTTTTTCGGTTGCAGCCCAGCCAGAGCCTCGATCATGGGGCGAGCGAAAAGTTCGAAGATCACCATGGTTGATACGGGGTTTCCCGGCAGGCCGAAGAAATACTTGTTGCCCTCATCCGAGGGAATACTACCGAAGACCGCGGGCTTGCCGGGTTGGATTCTTACGCCGGTAAAACAGAACTCGGCGTGCATCTCGGAGAGCACCTGCTCAACCAGGTCGTATTTCCCCATGGAAACTCCGCCACTGAGCAGAAGCAGATCAGCTTCAAGGCCGTCGAGAATCAATTCGCGCAGGCGGTCGGGTCTGTCCGGAGCAATGGGCAGAAGTAGCGGGTCGGCGCCGGCCGCCTGAATTTGCGCGGCGAGGGAATAGGTATTGGAGTTGCGAATCTGGCTCGGTCCGGGAGGGACGGCGATATCGACAATTTCATCGCCGGTCGCTAGCACGGCTATGCGCGGCTTTTCGTAAACCAGTAGGTGAGTCTTCCCGACGGAGGCGGCGGCGCTGATCGCGCCGTAGTTAAGCCTCATGCCGGGCGAAAGCAGACGCTGGCCCCGCTTGGCTTCTGCCCCAGCCGGAACAATGTTTTCGCCCAAATGGGCGATTCTTGTGATCTGCACCGTGTTGCCGGTTTGAGAGGTGTACTCGACCATTACGACCGTGTCTGCGCCCGGGGGAACCGGGGCTCCAGTCATGATGGAGACTGCCTGGCCGGGGCTGATGTGAATTGCGGAGTCGGCGGAGGATGCGCCGGCTTTGATTTCTCCGATGATCGTAAGACTTGCGGGCGAGTCGGCGCTCACATCTGCCGCACGAATCGCGTAGCCATCGCGCGTGGCGCGAGGGAACGGCGGGAAATCGCGGTCGGCAACAACGGGCTCGGCCAAAACCAGGCCTATGCTGTCGAGAAGTTCAGAAAGTTCTTTCCCTTTGGGACGCAGCCGCGCCGCGTGCCCTTCAACCAAATGACGGGCATCTTCAAAGCTGAGAATGGTTCCCTGATTCATTGCGGAGATGATAACAATGGGTAAGAAGATCGTCACCACAGAGGGCACAGAGGACACAGGGTCTCAGTGTTCCTCCCGGTCCTCTGTGCTTAAGGTTTCTCGGCCTTCCTGGTGGGCTTCTTTTCGTCTTTCTTAGGCGCTGCTTCGGATTTGGATTCGCCTTTATTGTCGGAACTGCTCTTGGCCGATGCCTCCCCGGATGCGGCGCCGGCGCTGCTCTTTTTAGCATAGTCAGTCACGTACCAGCCTGAGCCTTTAAATTGCACAGCAGGCGCTGAAATTACCTGCTCGACCGCGCCGCCGCAGTCGGGGCATTTCTTCATATGAGGATCAGAGAATTTTTGAATTTTCTCGAAGCGGTGGTGGCACTTCTTGCACTCGTACTCGTAAAGAGGCATGAGTTAGGCGGTTAGGCTCCGAGTTCGATTCTAGGGTGTGCGGGTTGTTGCGTCAATTTACACCTGACGCAGACAAATCAAGATTTTGCCGTTGACATTGGAATGCATTCCAGCCCTGATAATGCTCACAGTGGATAGAGATGGCGCAGGCCTTCGTACCGGCGAACTCGCTAAAGGCCCATCTGCTTCATTCGCTAGCGGAGGCTGGTGGCTCCTTGGCAAGAATGAAGATCTCGGAGGAAGAAAAGCGTGTGAGGAAAATGGTCGTTTTTCTCTTGATATTCGGTATACAGGTCGCAGCGCGGGACATGGAATCCTGTCCGATGCACAAGAATCCCTCGCAGCATCAGTCCCAGGTTGAGAAGCATGGCGACGAAGCCATGGGATTTCCGCACGATAAGACAACCCACCACTTCCGCCTTTACACGGATGGTGGCGCGATCGAGGTGACTGCCAATGACAGCTCAGATGAGGCCGACATACAGGCCATCCGTTCTCACCTGTCGCACGTTGCCGCCATGTTCGCTGAGGGGAACTTTTCTATTCCGATGTTCATCCATGGTCAAGTTCCGACCGGCGTCGAGGTCATGAAAAAGGAACGAAGCCAGATTTCCTACAACTTTGAAGCAATACCGACGGGTGCGCGTGTGCGGATCACCACCAAATCCAAAAATGCGGTGAGCGCGGTCCATGACTTTCTGCGGTTCCAGATCGAAGACCCCCACACTGGCGATTCGGTGCAGATAAGTACTCCGTAGCTGGCGCGCTATGCCTCCGGCATGTAGCACTCCAATTTAGCGGAATCGTAGTTCTATCTTTTGCGTTGTTCAGGCGGTAAACCTTGACCCTCTCATGCCGCTTATCGGTGTAAACTCCGGTTCATGCCGGGAATAGAAGACAAGAGCGCGTCAATCACTCTTGCGCCAGGTCTCTATCTCGTCGGCACGCCGATTGGAAATCTGGAGGACATCACGCTTCGTGCCTTGAACGTTTTGAGGCAAGCGGACTTAATTGCTTGCGAGGACACGCGGCAGACGCAGAAACTACTTAGCCGGTACGGAATCGGCACCAGAACAGTCAGCTATCACGAACATAACGAAGCCGAAAGAGCTGCCGAATTGGTAGCTGCACTTGAAGAGGGTGCGCGCGTTGCCTTGGTAACGGATGCCGGCATGCCGGGCATATCTGATCCGGGATTCCGGCTGATTTCGCGGGCGATTGACCGCGATATTGCGGTTGTACCGGTTCCCGGGGCGACGGCGTTTGCTGTGGCACTCATTGCGAGCGGGTTGCCAACCGATTCGTTTTGTTTTCGCGGATTTCTGCCAGCGAAGCGCGGCCAGCGGCGGCAGGTTCTGGAGACGATTAGAGCGTCCGATCAGACACAGGTTTTTTACGAAGCGCCACATCGGATCAAAGAAGCTCTGGAAGACGTGATAGCGATTCTGGGGGAGCGGCGTCCGGTCGTTATCGCGCGTGAGTTGACGAAGGTCCATGAAGAGTTCCTGCGCGGGACGGCAGAGGAGGTGCGGCGAACCATGGGGGCTGGGGGCGAGATTAAGGGCGAGATTACATTGCTGATTGGCAAGGCGGAGGCGCAAAGCGAGCGCGATCTTTCGGCCGGCGAAATTTCTGTGCGTAATCGCGTCGAGCAGATCATGAGTGGAGAAAACCTCGACGAAAAAACAGCGCTGAAGAAAGTTGCGAAAGAGCGCGGGATTTCAAAGAGCGAGGCGTACAGAGAGATGCAGCGGAGCAAAAACTGATGGCAGTGCTCTCCGAAAAGCTAGCGGGAACTCCGGCACGATCTTCCGGTCGCGGATCGCTTGCTGGGCGTTATATTCTTCCTTCTGTTACCGAACTTATCTTCGTTGCACTCCTGGCCGCGCTGACTTGTACTGCTCTCTCGTCGCGGCTGCTCGATGATGGCGGCATCGGCTGGCACATTCGCACCGGGCAGATCATCCTTCAGACGCACAGCTTGCCGCGTGCCGATCCATTTTCGGTGAGTACAGCGGGCAAGATATGGTTTGCGTGGGAGTGGCTCTTTGATATCGCAGCGGCGGCCGTTCATGGCTGGCTGGGTCTGAATGGCATCGCACTCTTTTCCGCGGTGATCATCAGCGCCGCGTTCGCAATGGCGATGCGAATCGCTGTGCGCAACGGCGGTGGCTTGCCGGTAACAGTGCTGCTTCTAATGCTGGCAATCATCGCTTCGAGCATTCATTTTTTTGCGCGGCCCCATATTGTGAGCTGGCTAATGGCGGTGATCTGGTTTTCGGTATTGGATGGAACTGAAACAGAACAAAGTTCGAAGCGGGTTCTCTGGCTGCCTCTGCTGATGCTGCTTTGGGTCAATGTGCATGGGGGATTTCTGCTTGGATTTGTGCTGCTAGGGATTTATCTCGTGAGTGCGGCGGCTCAACGCTTCTGGACAAAGTCGCAGTTCGAACGCGATGCCGCTGTTTCAAGATTGAAGGTTCTCCGGGTGGCGACCGGCATTTCGGTGATCGCGAGCTTTGTCAATCCCTACGGCTACAAGCTGTACAGCCACGTTTACGGATACTTAACCGACCGTTTCTTGATGAACCACATCGACGAGTTTCAGTCGCCAAATTTTCATGGCTTCCCGCAGAGATGCTTCGGGGCATTACTGCTGATTTCACTCGCGGCACTGGCCGGCGCGCGAGGGAGGCTCAGGCTCTCGCACTTGCTAATCGCGGCGTTTGCAATCTACAGCGGGCTTTATGCGTCGCGGAACCTGCCGGTCTCATCGCTTCTGCTGGTCATGGTGATTGCGACTGTGCTGACGCGCGAAATCGAGGAACTGCGAGCGAAAGAAACGATCACAGCACGTGTGCGGAAATTTCTAAATCGCTACTGCTCGTTTTCTCAGCGCATGAGCAACATGGAATTGCGAAAACGGGCAGGTCTGTGGATGATTGCAGCGTTCATATTCTTACTCATTGTTTCTCTTCAGGGAGGGCGGCTGCGCGGCCATAATTTAATGGAGTCGCACTTTCGCGCGAAACGTTTTCCTGTGCAGGCGGTAGATATGGTCGAGCGGAACCCGATCCGCGACCCAATCTTCGCCCCGGATTATTGGGGAGGCTATCTGATCTATCGGCGATATCCTCACAACAAAGTTTTCATTGATGACCGGCACGATCTCTACGGCGACCAGGCGATCAAAGATTATATGCAGGTGGTCTTCGTGCAACCGCAGTGGGAGAGCGTTTTGAACCGAGAAGGCGTGAACCTTGTGCTGGCACCGGCTGAGTCATCATTGGCAAACATTTTGAAAATCAGTCCGTCCTGGAAATTGACCTATGAGGACAAGACGGCGGCGCTGTTCAGCAGAATGGCAAGCAACGGGCGCTAATTCGTATCGATATCAAAGCCCAGAATTGCATCTACCTCAACGGGGCGATCTCCGCGCAGAGCAGGGCTGAACTTCCAGTGAGAAAGCGATGCGAGAATTTTATTCGTCATCTCTGGGCGGTGGCTGGACTGGAGCACATGCGGATTCTTGAGGGCGCCAGAGCGGTCGATCACGCAAGCGATGACAAGACGTGAAAGCTTCAAGTGAGCGGGTAAATCGGCCAGCACCGCATGCGGTGCAGTCAAATCTTCGGCGTACGGGTGAGCGGCCGAGGTCGGATCGGCGTATTCCATGACGGCGGTGCGAGGCCCGAGCGTGGTGTCGATCAAAATGCTGTAGACCTTATCGCCTTTCAACGCGCCATATAAGTTGAACACGCCGCCGGCTCGCGGGCTGGCTTCAATTGTGATATCGGGCCCCGCACTATTGGGCTTGGTGGATGAAACTACAGGATCGCCCGGCGGATCGGCTGTTCCGAAACTGGGCAGAGTGATGATGTTGCTGCTGCCGCCATGAACGGAAACGCCGGGCAGGGCTGGATGCTCAGCGCCAATACCCGCACCGCCTGTACCCGGCAACGGAGACGTTCCGGCTCTCGCAAGCAGACCCGTGTCGTGGCCGGTTCCTGATTTGGCTGCGCCGGGACCCTCGCCGGAATTGGCGTTCCCGGTGCCGGTTCCCTTGCCGATGCCAGAGCCGCCGCCCGATCCGCCCAATCCTGAACTTGCTATTCCGGAGGGCGACATCGCCAACGAACCCGTGCCTCCGTTGCTCGGAGTACCAACCTTCGAGCCAGGCGCGTTAGAGACAATGATTCCATTTCCGGCGACGCTGCCGCCGGTCTTCCCGGAAGACGGCGCGCCAGCGTCAACCATATCGCCGAAGCCTGATCCGCGATTCCCGCTGCCGGCTCCTGAGCCGGATGCGCTTGCGGTTACTGTCGGCGGGGGTGGCACGGCGGATGAGCCGGTAACGGCAGCAACGATCGAGTGCCAGAATCCTCCACTCTGAGCATCAGCGGGAGGAGGAACGACGCTCGGATTACCTACTCCCGCCGCTTGGCGGTCCGACACTGTCCCATTTACCTGCGCCGTGGGAGCGACAACCTGCGAGTTGCCAAAGGAGGGCCCCGCCCGGCCAATTGAATTGCCGCTCACCTGGACCGGCGGAGCGACTACTCCTGTATTTTCCCCGCCACCGAAACTTCTGTGATCCACGGAATCGCCGCTGACCTGCACGGTGGGCGCGACGACTTGCCGATTAAGCTGACCGGAGTCGGAGCCCGGACCGAAGGCGCGTAAATCGGTTGAAATTCGGGTCGGAGGAGGAGCGATAACTCTCTGCGGCAGCGTAAGCCGCGGATTCAAGTTGGTGGTTTGCTCCGGTGCGGAGACAGGAGGCGGAATGATCTGAACCGAGTTCGCGCCGGGCACAGAGTAGGCAGAGATGGCGCGCTGCGGCGAGCTGGCGCTGGGCGGGATGACGTTTTCGTTGAAGGCGGGCAAGCGAACGTTGTCGTGAGGCGAACTGACGCTTGGCGGTATAACAGCCGCACTCAGGATCGGTACCTGCTGCCTACCGTCGCGCTGGACCTGCGGAGGGGGAGCAACGGCAGCTTGTGAGAGATCAGGCACGCGCGGAGCGCTCAGGCCGGAAGTAGGCGCAGGGCCGGGAATCGGTTTGTAGGCAAGGAGATTTGCTACCTGTGAGTTGGCCTGCGGCAAATCCAACTTCGGCGCATCGACAATCTGCTCGCGAAGCATTTCACCGCGAGCGACGCGAATGGTCTGGGTGGGATGATGCCCTTGTCGTCCACCGCCCGCACCGGATTTCCCGGCGCGCGCTCCGCCGGCATCTTCGGTGCGCGGCAGCTCGTTGCCCGAGTAGTAGATGACGTCATATTTCGGCAACGTGGGCGGCGCGAATGGATGCATGCGGGCCAGCTTCGCCGGGAGGAAGATTACGGCGATCAGCAGAAGCGCTTCTCCAACCCAGGTGACGAGCATGCCGCGATACGGGAAAAGACCGGTCCTCGCCTCGCCGGCAAGCTGAGCGGGAGAGCGGCTCAGCGCGGGACCGACGGATTCGACAAACTCCCGCCAAGGGGACGGCCATTCGATCAGAAGTCTGAGTTCGTCGTTCATGCCATCACCGCTGGCCTGCTGGCCGCAAGTGAAATTTCGATTTCATCCCCCACCCGTGTTCCTGTGCCGGACAAGGTGTTCACAGGCAGCTCGAGGACTGAAGTAGTCCGGGCGCTCACGCGGCCCATACGCCAGGGCTGCAGATTTTGTTCGATATGGACGACCGCCTTACGTGAATCGAGATAAAGCGCGTCGATGGGAAAATTCATGGCGAAGGTATGCACGCCATGGCATGGGACGATCCACAGCCCTGCGCCGTCAGCGAATTGCTCCGGCTTCGCGCCCATCAGACCGCGAAAGCGGGTCCAATGCGTGCGAGCCAGGCGCAGCTCCGTCGCCAAATAGGCCAGCCGCGTTCGGTTGAACGCATATCCCATACTGCTCGACTCCGACATCCCAACTCCTGGATTTGACTTCTGTAGCCGGCTCTACCGCCCGGCCCCTGACAGCGTCCGCACCAGTTGAATCACGGCCGGACCAAGCGTGACAAAGATAATGGAGGGGAGGACAAACAAAACCAGGGGAACAACCATTTTAATGGTAGTCTTGGCAGCCTGTTCTTCAGCCCTTTGCCGCCGTTCCGTACGCAAAGAATCCGAGTGCACCCGCAGGGCCTGGGCCACGCTGGTGCCGAACCGGTCGGTCTGAATCAACGTGCCGACCAGACCCTTTATATCATCAACTCCGGTGCGCTCGGCGAGATTTCGCAGTGCCTCGGCCCGGGGCTTGCCGGCTCGCATCTCCAGGTTGACGAGATGAAATTCGTCACTTAGTTCGGGATGGGCGTGGTGCAAATCCTGTCCAACCCGCAACATCGCCTGATCAAGTCCTAAGCCAACTTCCACGCAGATTACCGCAAGATCGAGTGCGTCGGGCAGGCCGAGGGTGATGCGGCGCTGACGGTTGCGGATCATGCGCTTCAAGATAATGCGGGGAATGAAAAAGCCAAGGCCGCCGACCCCGATGATCAATGGCAGCGATTTGAAGCCGCTAATCCCTACCACCAAAGCCATGCCCAGGAGCCCGCAGAAAAGGCGGCTACCGACGTAAATCGTCAGGTGGCGAGGATCACGGTAACCAGCTTGAATAAGCCACCCGCGCGTACGCGAGACTTCGCTGGGAGAAAGCGGAATGGCTTTGCTGAATGGATCAAGCGCCTGCTCCAGGCGCTCCTTGAAGGCGGGCTTTTCCTGTACCGGAGCGCGCTGGCCGCCGAGCGCGCGCAAACGGGCCCCGAGTACCGAGGATGGCGCATAGGCCGCCGCTCCGAAAGAGAAGATCGCCAGAGCGATAGTCAGAAAAACGATTATGGTCAGCGCAAGAGCCATAGTTCAGACCTGAATCTGGATGATCCTCCGAATCACGAAGTACCCGATGGTTTGCAGCGCGATACCGCTGACGATGAGCGTGTGGCCGATCGGGTCTTTGAATAAAGGAGTGATGAAGCTGGGACTCATCACCAGCATGGCGACGACGATGATGGGCGGCAGCCCCATCAGCAGCATCATGGTGAGCCGGCCCTGCGCGGTGTAAACGCGTACCTGGCGCATGATCTTGAATCGCTCTCGGATGACGTAAGAAAGATTGTCGAGAATTTCAGCGAGGTTGCCGCCGGTCTCGCGCTGCAGCATCACCGCGGTCACGAAGAACTTGACGTCGACGAGCGGAATACGGTCGGTCAGGTTCATGAGCGCATCGCGCACCGGAAGGCCGAATTTCTGCTCCTCGAAAAGCTTGCGGAACTCCGAAGCGACGGGTTCGTTCAGTTCGTTGGCGATCAGCTCCAGAGCGGTCGTGAAGGCATGGCCGGCGCGCACGGCGCGGGCGAGGGTATCGATGGCCTCGGGGAACATCTCTTCGAATTTTTCGAAGCGTTTCGTGCGCTTATAGGAGGCATACGAATACGGCATGATGCCGCCGATGACGACGGCAATAAAAATGAAAAACGAAGCCTGGTTCGCGCCCAAAGAACTGGTTGCGAGGTAGGCGCCGAAAGCGGTCACCACGGCAGAGATGCCGCAGAGAATGACGATATTTCCTGCGCGGATCCTCAGTCCTGCCTGCTCGAGAAAAGGCTGCAGGTTAGAAATCTTCGCAGAACGGCGAAGCAAGCTGTCGAGGGCGGGAATCTGGCTGAGCGATTCGTCACGCACCAAAGCCAGTTCGGGGTTGAGTTCCTGCTCGGGCGCCTTTTCAATTTTCGCGAGGCGCTGGCGCAGAAGACGGGCGCGCTCGTTGCGCTGGTCAATATACGAGCCAGCCACAAACGCGATCAGCGCTACAACTACGAAAACCCCAACTGCGATCAGCCCACTCATAATGACTCGTTCCCTAGACTTCCAGCCGTGAATCGAAAAGCGCGGCCCGCAGCCGGCATCCCGCGGCCAGCAATCTTTCGGCAAAGCGCGGGCGAATTCCGCTGGCGTGGAAAAGGCCTTTCACTCTGCCGCTCTCATCGATGCCGTGACGTTCAAAAAGGAAGATGTCCTGCATGGTTACTACCTCTCCCTCCATACCGGTGACTTCGGAAATGCTGATGACCTTGCGCGTGCCATCCACCATGCGGGCGATCTGCACGACGGCGTGAATCGCCGAGGAAATCTGCTGCCGCATGGCGCGCTCGGGCAGGTTGAGATTTGCCATGGAAAACATGCTTTCGAGACGCGACAGCGCATCCCGCACTGAATTGGCGTGCACCGTGGTCAACGATCCTTCGTGGCCGGTGTTCATGGCCTGAAGCATGTCGAAGGCTTCCTCGCCGCGGACCTCGCCCACCACAATGCGGTCAGGACGCATACGCAGGCTATTGATGACAAGCTGGCGTTGACGTACTGCACCTTTGCCTTCAATGTTCGGAGGACGCGTCTCAAGCCGCACTACGTGCTCCTGCTTCAACTGAAGTTCGGCAGCGTCCTCAATGGTCACGATGCGCTCAACGTTCGGAATGTACCCGGAGAGCACGTTGAGCAGAGTAGTCTTGCCGGCGCCCGTTCCACCGGAAATCAGAATGTTCAGGCGCCCCTTGACCATGGCCGAGAGCAACTCCAACATGGGCTCGGTCAAGGTCTTGTTCTCAATCATGTTGCGGGCGGTCAGCGGATCGCGCCCGAAGCGGCGAATCGAGAGGCACGGCCCATCAATGGCCAAGGGTGGAATGATAGCGTTCACACGCGAGCCGTCGGCGAGACGAGCATCGACCATGGGCGAAGATTCATCCACGCGGCGGCCCACGCGAGAGACGATACGGTCGATGATCTGCATCAGATGCTGATCATCTTTGAAGCTCAGTCCCGTGGGTTCGAGCTTGCCGGCGCGTTCTACATAGACTCGATCGAAACGGTTCACCAGAATGTCGGAGATGGTGGGGTCTTTCAGCAGCGGCTCGAGCGGACCAAGGCCGAAAATTTCATCCAGAATTTCCCGCGCCAGCCGTTCGCGCTCGGCGAAGCTGAGCGGTACCGCCTCGCTATTGACGGTGTTGCGGATGAGCAGCAGAACTTCTTCCCGGGCGGTATGACTGGGAGTCCTGCCCAGTTTTTCGAGATCAAGCCGGTCGAGGATCTTGCGATGCAGGTCAGCCTTGACCTGCTGATACTCGGTGCGCTCGAAAGTCTGTAAATTTGGCATCAGCCTGACTGAATCCCTTTAGCTAAACGGTCTTGAACAGCGACCACGCCTTTCGCTTCACATCCAGATCATTTTCCGTGAGCTTGGCCGCCAACGCAATAAACGAACGGGCAATTTCGGTATGGTTCTGTCGCATCACCGGCACTCCCCGGTCAATCGCGGTAGAAACCCCGAAGTATTGGTTGGGTATCTTGGCCAGCAACTTGATGCCGGCAGCGGCCTCGGCGTCGGTTTCGGTAAATCCGGGCATCTTGCGGTAGCGGTTCAGTACTAATTGAAGCTTCTCGTGCCCTACGGTTTCGCCAAGGTACTGTTGTAACCTGGCGGCGCTCCACAAGGACGCCACATCCGAATACGCGATCATGAGGACGCCTCTGGAAAGATTACATACCAGCCGGGTGGTGGCATCCATGCGCGAAGAAGCATCCACCACGACGTAACGGTAGTGTCCCACCAGCATATCGAACAGCTTGGCAAACTCTGCTGTGGAAGGTTCAATCGCGAACGGAGCATTCGAACCGGCCAGCAACTGCAAGCCGTCATCGTAGCGCGTCATGAAGCTTTCAAGTAGCGAGTGATCGAGGCGGTGCAGATTGCGAATCGCATCGGCGACGGTAAAGACCGGCTTCAGGTTCATGTGCAGCGCGGCATGGCCGAGGGGCGCGAGGTCGACGAGCGCAGTATTTCCATGAGCAGCCTGCAAAGCCAGAGCGAGATTCACGGCGACCGTGGTTGCACCGCTTCCGCCTTTCGCGTTTACCATGGTGAAAAGCTTGCCGCGTGTCTCCTGCCGCTCCATTTTCTTTTGCGCGGCCGTGATGCGGACGAAGGCATCCAGCAGATCGGCAGTGGTAGTGGGCCGCTCGATGTACTCCCGCGCGCCTGCGCGCATGGCGCTCACAATCACCTGTGGATGCGACATGCTGCCGATTACGAAGATGGCCAAATCAGCCAACTCCTGGTGAAGGAGTTCGATACCGCGCAGGGCGGCAAGGGCATTGTCGGGAGGGATGTCCACCAGGACGATATCCAGGTTTGCGGCCTGGATGCGGCGCAGAACTGCATCGTTGGCACTGACCGGGAAAGTGGCGAAGCTGTGGGCTACGCGGGCAACGCTGGTGCCATCCACCATCACCTGAAGAACGGCGCGTTGTTCAGAATCGGCTGCGATGATGGCAACTGAAAGCTCGGGCATGTAACAGTCCTGGCAAAATTGCTGATGAGTTGAATTGCTTCACTTCCCCCGAACGTTCAGTTGCGTCACCGTTTACTTCCCGCTGTGCTGCTTCGCGTGGTCAAACGTGTCTTTATTCAAAAAGGGCTGCGGGCCCTTCGGAAGCTGTGGGCTTCCGCTGCTGGGAGAGATGCGGTGCACGGTGCACAGCACCATCAGTTCGGTCTTGCTCTTTTGCATGTTCTTGCTTTTGAACAGATTCCCAATGATCGGAAGATCCCCCAGCCCGGGAAACTTGTTGGCAATTTCAGTCACCCGGTTATCCATGAGGCCGGCGATGATAAAGCTCTGACCATCCTGCAATTCGAACTCGGTATCGGCGCGGCGCGTGCTCAGCGCAGGCACGGTAAAGCCGGAAACCGTGAGCGCATTGGTGTAGTCGAGTTGGCTGACCTCGGGGATGACACGCAGGTGAATATTGCCGTTCGGCATGATTACGGGCGTGAACTTCAGGCGTACGCCAAATTCTTTGAAAGAGATAGTCACCGCGGCGTATCCCTGGCCGGGTTGCACGATGGGGAATGGAAACTCGCCGCCGGCCAGAAAACTGGCTTCCTTGCCGTTTACGGCGATGAGGTTCGGCTCGGCAAGGATCTGTAGCAGGCTCTTCTGCTGCAGTGCCTCAATCACAGCACCGAAGTTGATATCGCTGCGGAACAGAAAAAGATTCAGTGGATTGGTGAGATTGATCGTCGGCGGGATGCTGCTGGTAGTGGTCGAGGTCACGCCGCTGGGTGCGGTAGTAGTGGTTGCGGTGTTGGTGGTAACCGTGGCTCCCCCGTACTGGCCGGTGCTGATGAGCCCGGTGGTATGGCCGGTTCCAGGAGTGAAAAAGTTAGCCCCCAATTGCGTGACGGCACTGCGGTCCACCTCGGCGAATTTCACTTCCAGCAGTACTTCCTGAGCTCCCACTGGACCGAAGGTGAGCACATTGACTACGTTCTTCGAGTAGGCCTCGGCAATCATGCCAGCCCGCTTTGCAATGTCTTCCGTGGAGACGTGCCCGGAGAGCACAATCGCGGAGCGAGACGGTGTGACGTTGATTTGCTCGTCAGGGAAAACCCGTTTCTCTTCTTCAGCGGCAGCGCTGACATCCACGTCGACACGCAGATCGAAGCTGCGGGAGCGCTCGAGTTCATCCCAAATGAGCAGCGACACCTCACCGGCCGCACGCCCGTGAACAAGAATCTGTGTCGGCGTGACCACGATCGCGTCAGCAATGCTGGGATCGGTCACGGAAACACGCTTCAGGCGCTCGGTCGTATTGATGAGGAGCGATTTGCCGACCATGACGCGCAACGGGGCGGAGCCCGATACTTCAGGCGCGGCAGCTTGTGTGCTCGCCGCCGGGGCGCTGGGGGAAGGTTGTTGCGGAATAGCCTGGATATTCGATTCGCCCTGAGACTGCGGCTGATTTTGTGGCGGTTGGTTCTGCGCTGGCTGGTTCTGCGCATCCCCGCCAACCACGCAAAGCAGCAAGCACAAAATCAAAACAGCAGCGAAAAGCAACTTACCTGGGTTCTCCCAACGGGGGGAGTAGATCGACATTGATAAAGGCCTCAGTCGTTTAGTGCTTACGAATCAAAACTTGTCTTCTTCTTTCTTGTCTCCCTTGTAAATCTCAATCGTATACGGCGCAGGAGCAGCCGCAGGCGGCGCAACCACTGGCGCGCGCTTCGGCCGGGTGTGCACAGGCTCTGCCCTGGGAGCGCTGACGTTTTTATAGAGTGCGTCTGTCTTCACGGCTGCCAGTTCTTCCTGCCGGGTATCGAGCGGGTTGCGCAGCGCCAGCTGAATGTGTCCCTGCGTCATGGCCAAAGTCAGTTTCTGCGCGTCATCGGGCGAAACCAGGAGCGTAACCACCGGGGCGCTCTGCGCTTCCCCGGCAGCATTGCGCTCGAGCTTCTGACCCGTTGCGATTACCGAAACGTTCTCGAGAACTGTAGTCGTCTGCTGCTGGTTGGACCCTTCCGGGTTGCCGGTGAGCAACACATCCACTCGCGAACCGGGCAAGACAAAGCCTGAGACCGACGTGGTGTCATTGACCCGCACAGAAACGGCGCGCATTCCAGGAGGAATGAGCGCGGGTAGACCATATACGTTTTGCCCAGCCAGCTTGTTGGGCAGAACAAATTCGCCCTTTTGGATCGGCAGAATGACGCCGTGGCCTATAACCTGAGATTTTTTCTGATAGAAACCGGGAGGCAAATCTTCGGCGGGAAGGCGAACTAGCTTCACGTCGTTATCGCCAATTTTGGTGCCTACCTCAAGGTCGCTGGAGGCGACCACGACTTCCTGCCCGACAGGCACAGCTGGCGTCTTCGCCTGCAGGTTGCGGTACACGAGCATGCTGACAAATGCGCCTAAGGCGAGCGCGACAACCCCGATCATCAAAAGCCGGCTACGATTCATGAAAAATCCTCAACACCTCACGGGAGAGCGCAGACAGACCACTGCGTCCTCCGGGCAAAGTTCGTTCCCACTGCGGGACAAACCTCGCATCCGGCGTCATATCCAACGGGCTGGGTTTCCCGTGTTCAATAATGTAGAGATCCCCAACCGCTTATTGCGATATTGAGCTGGCGACCGCAGAGAACGCATTGTTGGCGCTGCTGCCGATGAGCTTGATCGTGCCCACGACAATTACCAGAATGACTGCCAACATCACCGCATACTCTGCGATGTCCTGTCCTTCCTCAGCCGCCCACAATCTGGCGAGAACGTCCATTGAATTCCCTCTTTCGAGCCGGTTCATCCCGGGAGCAGGTGCAACTGCACTCCAGCGCCTGACAGAACCAAGCTGTCCTGATACACGTTATCAACTATTTGAGACGGGGGAAGCAGGAGGTCGGTCTGAGCTCCTCGTCGTCTGGCCCCATCATACCCTTAGGTGACCGGTAAAAGCGACAATTTCTTGCATACTTTTCCCGGAAACGCGACTCTTACTTGTTCCTAGTTTCTCGTTAAACGAATACAAGGTCAAGGGGTTAGAAGGTTACCGGGATCTGGGCGGGTTTCAAGGCTCCAAAGCGAAGACGGTTGCCTGGGAGTCGGCGTACACCTCTCTCCAGCGGGGGCTGATGCGCAAGGCTGATATGAGGGGCGCATTCGGAGGCAGGACGACGGTGCGAATGCCCCAGTGCTCCAGGTTCTGTTGCCAGGATGAAGCACGGATATAGTAGGTCGCGGCGAACTGATCCATGAGGGCGTCGCCGTACACGTCGGCCCGCCCATCAATGAAAACACGATATTCGGGATAAAGCTTCCAGATGAAGTACCCTCCCCAGGTGTAATAGTTGAGCAGCGGCTGCAAGGGATGATGAGTTTCGAAGAACGCAACCGCACCGGACGGGAAGCTCTTTGCTTCTGCTGCTTTTTGATTCGCAGTTACCGAATACACGCGGATCACTGTGAATGCCAGAAATCCTAGAGCACACGCCGCGTTCACGATTGCCCGCGTGCCGGGAAGATGAGCATTCGCCGAACGAGCCACTTGTGCGGAGAACTTGCTGCCGTCCCAAACCAGTGCGCTAACCAGCGGCGCGGCGACAAGAACATAGATGCAGATGTGCCGGATCGAAGCGAGCGCAGCAAATGTTAAAACCAGTAGCAAAAGCAGCTCGCGAGGACGAAGACGCCGCGGTGAAAACCACGGCAGAACCGCGGTCGCAAGGATAAGAAACAACAACGGCCAATACTTCTGCTCGTGGAAATTGGGCGACGCCCACTCGGCAATATAGGCCTGCATTGCCGGGGAGCCGAGCGTGCGAAACGGATACAGATACATTTTGACGCCGTAGGGATTCAAAGGCACAACGGCGATGCAGCCTAGCGTGATCAATCCGAGAGTCCGGATGTGCTTGGCATTCTGCCGCCATGGCGCAACTCCGAAAGCAGAATCGAGCACGTCGCCGAACAGAAAGAGCACCAGCAGGCCAATGCCCATCGCGTAACCGGCGTGCAGGTTTACCCACAGCAGCGTGAGTGGCACACTCCACACGAGCAGCAGAGGCCGCTCGTAGGAGGCCTCAAGGACGAGCAGCAACAGGCCAGCAAGGAAAAAAGAAAACATCTGCGGACGCACGCCCCAGGTCGGAGCACAGGCAAACGCCGCCCAAATCGTCGCCATGCCAGCGACATAAGGCTGTCCCTCCGAGCGCTGGAAGACCAGCAGTAAGGCTGCAGCGATTACCAGGGCAAAAACCACAATCAATCCGCTCCAGCCTGCCGCTCGATAAATCGCGAACATAGTCACATCCGAGAGCCACTCATGATTGATCCAGGGATGGCCGAAGCAGGTGAAGGAATACGGATCGGAGTGAAAGATGTGATCAGTCTGCAGAATCAGCTGCCCGGTACGCAGATGCCACCACATGTCAGGGTCGGTGGCAGGCCGTGCGGCCATGGTGAAAAGGCCGAGAGTGATGATGAAGACGAAGACCGAACGGGTTTGTAGCCACCGCCCCACAAACGAATGATACAGAGAAGTGCACCCCGGGGTGGGATGTTGTCCTTGGTTTGTCAACCATACCCGCGACAATGATCGAGCCAAGGCCGGGATGTTGCAGGCCTCTCGAAAACAGCAGATTCCTCCACTGCAGAATGGACCATCCGTTTAGTCCGAAGTCACTGCCTTCAGGAATCGATAGTAGAAATCTAATCCCTTATAGTAGGAATCAATTCCGAGTCTCTCGTCGCGGCCATGGGCGCGAATATCGTCACGATCAATGGCAATTCCGGAGATCCCATAGGTGGGAAGGCCGGCTGCCATGGTGTAAATGCCGTCGGAAGCGCCGGTAGACATCTCCGGAATAACCGGTGTGCCCGGCCACATTTCTGCCGTGATTTTCTCCAACGGACCAAATACGTCGCTGCGCAGCGGCGGGGGAGCAAAGCTTTTGCGATCAGGCGCACGATGGAGAACCGTGCCGAAATTGTCGACGTATTGAACCGCAATCTCTGGATCGGCTAAGACTTCAATCAATTTCTGCCTGATTTCTTCGGCTGAGTGCCCGGGCAGAATGCGGCAATTCACATTTGCCTCGGCGCGCTGCGGGAGAGCGTTATTGGCGTGTCCGGCGTTGAGGCGAGTCGCCACGCAGGTCGTATGGAGGGTAGAGTTATCGATCGGGTCACGCGAGAGCCGCATAACCGCATCCGCATCCGGCGGATTTTTGAGTATGGCTCTCATGTCCGCGGCACGCTGCGGGTTTTCGACCATCACCATCCGCTCGTAATACTCACGCGTGACTTCATTCAGCTCGAACGGAAACTGATAGTGCTCCAGGCGTGAGAGCGCGTCGGTCAGCGAATAAATTGCATTGTCCGGCCTGGGTAACGAGCTGTGGCCCCCAGGATTGGTGACGGAAACCTGGAAGTCTGCATACAGTTTTTCGGTCGCGTCTACGGTCATCATCTCCGGCTTGCCGTGTTCGCTCAGAATTCCTCCGCCATCGGAGTTGAAGACCATTTCGGCGTTGATGAGGTCGCGATGGTTTTTCAACAGCCAGTCAACGCCATTCGATTTGCCACCCTCCTCATCAGCGGTGAGCGCAAGAATGATGTCGCGATCGGGCGTGTAACCCTCTTTCTTAAAGCGGATGAGCGTGGTGGCCATGACAGCGTCGCCACTCTTCATATCCTGCGAGCCGCGGCCGTAGTAGTATCCATCCTTCTCCACAAAAGTGAACGGGTCGGTGGTCCAGTCATCGCGATGCGCCTCGACCACGTCGAGGTGGCCGATGAGAAGGAGAGGCCTGTGTTTGCCCTTTCCCGGCAGTCGAACGACGAGGTTCCGCTTGCGGTCGCTGGGTCCGAGGATCGCCATATCGGATTCGGCAAACCCAGCCTCGCGGAAGCGTTGCGCCATCGCTTCGGACGCGGTGGTCACGTTTCCGGCCGAGTCCGTGGTGTTGATTTCGACCAGCTGCTTGAAAATATCGTGAGAAAGCTTCCTGGTCGCATCATCAATCTGCCCCTGCGAATTCGGGATGAAAAGTACAAAAAGAAGACAAGATGAGAAAAGAATTGCGGATTTGCGAGGGTTCAAACGCGGGTCTCCGGCTCCGAAGGTCAGTATTTCCGTTCGCAGCGATTGTACACAGTTGCCCTCTGCTGGGAGCGAACGAAAGCCAGAACAGCCCGCATGCTCGGCCCGGCGAGAGCTAATCGTCACCAACAAAATACAAACCCTTTACAGCCTACTGACACCCGCTCTCTCGCCCGCTTTTACAGTCCTCTCACGCAGTTAATTTCAGCAGTTCAAAACGGAGATGGAAGTATGAACAAGGTTGAGGAAAAATCTCAGCAAAAATCTCAGCCGGTCGATAGCCGGCGATCGTTCCTGAAGAAGAGCATGGTAGCAGGAGCCGCGGCCACGATCGGCGCGGGCATCCTGAGCAGTGGAATAAAGGCGCTGGGTCAAACCAGCAGCAACGAGCCACTTAGCGACGGGGATATTGCAGTCCTGCGTTTTCTCGCGGCGGCTGAACTGATCGAAAGTGACCTCTGGGAACAGTACGCCGAACTTGGTGGTGTCACCAGCGGCACGCAAAACCCATTTCAGTTGGCCCTGCAGGCGCTCGATGGCGATGGCTCGCAGTACATCTCGAGCAACACTCTCGACGAGATGAGCCACGCAGCATTTCTCAACGCCTATCTGGTTTCGAAAGGGGCGACGCCAGTCAATCTGGATGCGTTCCGAAGATTGCCGAGCAGCAAGGCAAGTGGGGCGAAGCAAACCGGACGCCTCACCAACCTGATGAATCTCACAGTGGACACCAGTTGGTACATTCGCTATCGCAGCAAGAGGAACCCGGACTTTGGCGCAATCTTTCCACAGGCTGTGACCATCAGCGGTAAACCGGCAATTCCACGGAGCAACGCCGATTTTGGTCCGCAGGACCATATTCAGGCGATTGCGGACACTGCTGCTTTTCACTTCGGCTCAATTGAGCAGGGCGGCAGCAGCCTGTATTCCGGGATGGCACAGAAAGTCTCGAATCTCGAAGTCCTGCAGATCGTAGTCAGCATCGGCGGCGATGAAGTTGCTCATTTTCTCGAGTGGGTGGACTTTGCCGGGAATGGAGCCTCATCGCCCCTGGCTCCGTTGACCGATCCGGTAACCGGATTGCTGATTCCTGATCTCAATGCTTCAGGGTCGCCTCTCACCCAGACGAACCTGATCTTCCCGATTCCGTGTGAGTTCATCAGCTCATCACTGCCACGATGTGCCGTAATCAGGCCCACGGATCCTGATGGCATTGCCGCGGGCGCGGTGAAGTTTCTGACCGACAGCGGTTTGTTTGCCGGCCAGTCAACCACATTCTTCAATGCGATCAACGAACTCGCCGCGGCGGCGGATGCCGCGCAACGCAGTTGCTGATCGGAGGTGATTTTCTTCCCGGGCGCTGCGTGCCTCCTGGGTGCAGCGCCTATTTCTTGCGAATACGAAAGTGAGGAGCACAAATGTTCGAAGGACTTTTTCAACCCATGCATCTGTTGGTGATCGCAGGCCTGGCTTTGCTGATTTTTGGTCCCAAGAAACTGCCCGAACTTGGCAAAGGTCTTGGGGAAGGCCTGCGCGGTTTCAAATCGGCGATGAACCCCGATGGCGAAGTGACGAAATCAGAGGCGAAACAACTGGACGCCGAGGCAACGACGCAACAGCAATCGTGATGAATCGTGAATGCGTTTCAAAACACGCCGGCGGCGATCGATGTTGAGAAGGAATCTCCGATCAACGGAAAACTTCCCAGAGAAGTGAGCACGCCATTGGAGGACGCCCGGAAGATGCCCATCGCCGCCTCGCTGGCGCTATTGAAGTCACCGGTGAAGATCACTGAGCCGTTGGGAACCATGGCGAGCTGCGAAGGCTCATCCACGAAGGATTCGCCATCGGCAACAATGCTGCTGAAGGAAAGATTGCCGCTCGCAGGGTCGACGCTCAGGGTGACAATATTGGCGTCAACCTGGTTAGTGAAGTACAGGAATTTGCCGTTAGGGCTGAGCAAGAGGCAGTTGCTGCTGCCCGGGATGCTGGCGGGATTGTCGATGCCATTAAAAACGAAATCGGCGACGTAACTCAGCTTTGCGCCCGCCCCGAGTTCGAGAACCTGTATGTCAGCCGCTCCGCCGTCTCCGCCATTGCCGACATAAATGAATTTGCTGTGCGAATCGACCGCCAGCCCGTCAGCAGCGCCCATGGTGCTGACAGTTGAAGCGAGCTTCAGCGTCCCGTTCGACTGGTTGATCATATACGCCGCAACCTGCTGCGATACGCCGGCATGGGTGACCACCATGGTCTTGCTATCGGGAGTGATCACGATGTCGGACTCCACCGCCGATACACTCATAACCTGAACCGGATTGCCGAGGCTGCCGTCGGAGTTGATGGGCAGCACGGCGATCGAAGAAGACCGCCCTCCATTGCTGGCGTAGAGAAACTTGCCGTTGCGGGAAATGGTGATTCCGAGGCCGAAGATGCCGCTGCCGCCTGAAGAATAATCCGCGACGAGGGTCAACTGGCAATTGGAAGAATTGATATTGAAAAGCGCAATGTCGCTCGATCCGCTGTCGGAAGCGTAGAGATGCGTCGTCCCCGGGGCGATGGCGATCAGCGGCGTGGCAAAGAAGGTATGGTCATTTGAGGGCGAGCCGTTGCCTCCGGTGGCCACCGGGTCGAGGTGCGTAATTGACGTTCCCGCCGCCATGTATCCCTCGACCGTGTTCGCTGTGGCCAGATTGTCGTTGACATAAACACAGGCCTTTTGCGCGGGTGCCTGGGCCCGGGCGAAGGCGCCGTACAGCGCAATGAGAAGGAGCAGTGTAACGGCTTTCGCGATGTGTTTCTGGTTGTTCATTTGAGCCCTCGGCGCTTCGATCTATGCATTCCAATTTCGGAGAGAGCATACAAAGAACATGGCTAGAGGTTGTCAGTGAATTGTAAAAACCGCGACCGGGAGAGGACGTCAAAAGGCCCGAAGTTCACCTGAGGATCAGCTGATGAGGATCACCCCAGGTGAGCTCGCAAAAGCGGCTTGCGGCACCTGGGGCACCCGGCCCGGAGCTTCCGCCAAATCCCGGCGGTACCAAAGCTCCTCCTGCCGTTGACGCTTTCTGCGCGTACCCATTGCCATGGAGTTACACTACCCTGAATCGCCACAAAGCGAGAAGGAAGATCTGGGTGGCATGATTGATAAATACGAATCGCGGCGCATAAGGGCAGAAGTCCGCCGTGTGCTGTTGGATGTGTGGGACCCAATCGGAGTTAAGGACGAGCCCAACGCTCAGGACGAGTACGATTGCTGCCTGGGTTCTTTGTTTCACCTACTCACGACTGGCGCGACGGATGACCAGATCGCGGAATACCTGTGGCGACGAGGAACGGAGCATATGGGGCTACCGCTCCAGAAAGAAGCGATGTACCCAACCGTTGCGGCACTCCGACAGATTGCGCTCTTCAAAGAGTCAAGCTAATCGGACTTTAGACACGGGCAGCTAGGCGATGTCAGTCGTTTTCGTCGCGGCAAGCAGGTGGCGAGTTATCTGGGACTGATTCCGCGCGAGCAAAGTTCGGGCGGTCGGCAGAA